>VOFG01001148.1_pt1 | contig 48000 bp, 90 predicted proteins | sample 5384171 | NCBI WGS metagenome assembly VOFG01 (sample SAMN12384726, study PRJNA508395) | human gut metagenome | isolation source: healthy gut F | host: Homo sapiens
ATATGCAGGCCGTGGGCCTCAGCAGTGGCCTTAAATTTCTGGTTGTGGTAGTAGCCGTTATTTGCTTACGTCTTGGATGCCATGACCAGATTGTAGAGGTGCGCCATCTCATGTAGAAGCGTGGCTGCCAGCTCGAAGATGGGCCGGTCAAGGTACTCGGCGCAGAGATTGATTTCCCTATACTTTGCACCGCTGGCGTTCCATATCTCGTTGATACTGCACCAGCCATACGCCCGCGCCCTCCGTCCGGTGATACAGTGATGGCCGGGCGGTTCAGCTCGCCCGTAAAAATGCTCGTTGAACAGGTCAAACATTTCCTCGGTTTTTCTCACGATTTCAGATATTTGCAGCATGGTTGCGTCCTCCTTAAAGATTTGTTTATTTCTGTGAGTGACAGCTTACACACCACCGGTCAAAAAGCAAGCTCTAAAGGTCTTAAAACATATCTTTTTCACTGAGACAGGAAGGAAAGGCCAAAGCCGGGCCTTCGTTTTATTCTGCGGCAATGAAGCCTTGTTCTTTCAGGTTTTCGATCAGAGCCGGATTTTCCGGGCCGGTCAAGGTTCCTTCCTTATCTACCATGTAGTCACCAATTTCATAGGCGAAACTGGGGAGCTGCCTTGTATTCCGGCTCGATGTTCGTAAATTCGCTTACCGCTACTACAAGCTGCTTGCGACGTACGCCGGTCACATTGTAGGCGGCCTCAATGCCTTCCGGCTCATTTTCCTCTGTTGCAGACTCACCGGGATCTTGTGCCGGAATTTTACTGTCCTGCGGGCTTTCCTCCGGCGCGGCCTCTATCTCCGGCTCGGCAGCCTCCACAGCCATAACCTCTGTGCTTTCCTGTGCGGCGGCTTTGGCTGCGGCCTTCGCTGCCCGGCTTACTCTGGTGCGGGCCTCCGGGAATACCTCCGGCAGTACGCCTTCCTCATAGTGGATTTCAAAGGTGATCTTCCCGTCCATGTGTACGTTGAAATGGAAGTCGGTCATTTCTACCTCTTTTTAGTTCGTCCGGCAGCTCAATGTTTTTTATACCGCTTGACTTTCTCGCCGTTTACCATAAGGCAAACCGGAACCGCGTCCCTCAGTTTCTGTAATTTTTCCTGTTTTCATTGTAATTTCCACCTTTCTTTTTTTGTTTGGGCTTGTGCCTTGTGTGAGTCACAGCTTACACACCACGGGTGGAAAATCAAGGCTTTCCTACCGAGCGATTTAGGCCCGATTGTGCAGGGCCTTTGGTCTGGTATCCAGAGCCTTGCAGGCTGGATTTGGGATAAGGTGTCTGGCTGGATTTCCGGGATTTGGGACGGTATTTGCAGCTTCTTCGGCATCAATTCGCCTTCAAAGGAGATGGCATGGGTCAACGAGGCCGCCAACGCTAAGCATCGTGGATGGGTATCCCGACGGTACCTTCCAGCCCCAGCAGCTCATCACCCGGGCCGAGGCTATGACCATGGTCAACCGCACCATCGACCGGCACCCTAACGCCGATCACCTGCTGGAGGATATGATCACCTGGCCGGATAACCTGGAGACTGCCTGGTACTATGAACAGGTCCAGGAGGCCACCAACTCCCACGAGTACACCATGAACACCGACGACGAGCAGAATCCTTACGAGATCTGGACCGAACTCCTCCCCAACCGGGACTGGTCTGAATTGGAGAAGGCGTGGTCCGGACGCCAACGACGGCGCCGGTTCTGGGGAAGTGGTGTAACCCCGTTTCTCTCCAAAACCAACCATCTCGTTTTAAAAACCCAAAGAGGCGGGGCCTGTTCCCGCCTCTTGCTTTTCTAGTCTCCTGGTCGGACAAAACCTAGGTGGAATGGCAGGAGGGCCACCAGGGAAGCAGTACAAATTCTACGAATCGGCCAGGAGATTTGTTGTCTTCGCATCTACCAGTAGATGGAAAGTTGTGCTATACTGTCTCAATATCAGGCGAAAGTTCTGGAACTGCAGCCATATGCCCAGGTGAGCCCAGCAAGCCAGCGCGGCGTATTTGCCCAGAGGAACCTCGCGATGATACCCGATCCAAGAGCCGGGAACCATAACCACAGTGGGTTCCGGCTTTTCCTTTTGCCTGAGTTTGTACCGGCCATTCAAAGGAGGAACCCATGAAACCCTATCAGCACGGTGCAGTACTATGAGACCGATCGAATGGGCATTACCCACCACAGCAATTATATCCGTTGGATGGAGGAAGCCCAGGTGGACTTTTTGGCCCACCAAGTGGGCTGGAATTTAGAGCGGCTGGAGGAGATGGGGGCGGTGTCTCCCGTCACGGCCCTGGATGTGAAGTACCGGCACGACACCAAGTTTCGGAGGTAATTTCCATCCAGGTGTCCCTCACTGTTCACAGGGATTCGCCTGAGACTGCACTATGTGATGCGCAATCCAGCGGGCGTGGTGGTGTTCGAGGGAAACTCGAGCACTGCTTCCTAGACCAGGAGGGGGCACATCCTGCGCCTGCCTAAGGCGTTTCCAGCCTTTGCCCAGGCCCTGTCGCAGATGGTGGAGGCGTGACCCTTGGCAGGTGGATTGGCTTTTCCCATCCCCTTTGTGCTATGCGCCGGAGAAACATGGAACAGGGTCTGCCTTAGGCTGCATCGTTTGAGCGGCCACTGCGTAGAACAGACATACCAGGTTTTTCGGAAAAAAAGGAGGTAGCGGTTGCATGATGGATCATGTCATAGAACTGATCAAAGTGATCTTTCTGGGAATTGTAGAAGGGATTACGGAATGGCTCCCCCATCAGCAGTACGGGGCACATGCTGCTGGTGGATGAGTTCATCCAAATGAACATCACCCAGGAGTTTAAGGATATGTTTCTGGTGGTTATCCAGTTGGGCGCCATCCTGGCTGTGGTGATCCTCTTTTGGGAGAAGATGTGGCCTTCCAGCGGAAAACAGCCACCCAGCCTGCCGTGCGCTGGGATACCATTCAAATGTGGCTGAAAGTGGTGGTGGCCTGCATCCCCGGGGGCCGTGGTCACCATCCTGTTTGATGATTATATCGAGGCCCACCTCCATACCCCGGTGGTCATTGCGGCAGCTCTCATTGTGTACGGTATTGCCTTTATCCTCATTGAAAACTGGAACAAGAAGCGCACCCCAAAGGTCAACACCTTGGGGGAGATCACCTACCGCACCGCCTTCCCTCATCGGCCTGTTCAGGTGCTGTCCATTATCCCCGGCACCTCCCGGTCGGGGTCTACCATCATTGGGGCGCTGCTCATCGGCGTGTCCCGGGTGGCGGCGGCGGAGTTTACCTTCTTCCTGGCCGTGCCGGTGATGTTCGGGCTGAGCTTCGTGAAGCTGCTACAGTTCGGCTTCACCTTCACCCAGCGCGGAGATCTGGACCCTGGTGGTGGGTGCCTGGTGGCCTTCCTGGTCTCGGTGGTGGTCATCAAGTTCCTCATGGGCTATGTGAAGAAGCACGACTTCAAAGTCTTTGGCTGGTACCGCATCGTCCTGGGCGCGGTGGTGTTGCTCTACTTCACCCTGCGGTGAGAAAACACCGGCGGCAGTGTTCCAGACTGCCGCCGGTTTTGCTGTTGTTCGACCTTCTTTTTCACCAAACTCCTGGGCGGGGCATAGGATGGACCGATCCCAGAGAAAGTTATGGTGAATGCAATGAAACGAAACTGGATGACACGTGTTTGCGCCCTGCTGCTCCCTCCTGTCCCTGACCGTCCTCCCCGCAGGGGCCCAGGCGGCCACCCACCAGGGGCTGGATGTGAGCGTCTGGCAGGGGGGAGATCGACTTTGCTCCAGGTGAAGGCCGCCGGGGAAAACGGTGGTCTATATCCGGGCGGGCTATGGCCACGCGGAGGACACCCGCTTCCGGGAGAACGCCGCCAAAGCCCGGGAAGCCGGGCTGAAGACGAGGGTTCTATTTCTACGTGACCGCCGAAATCCCGCCCAGGCCCGGCAGCAGGCGGCCTATTTCGCGACTCCTGCGAGAGGGTCTCTACGACTGCCGCCCGGCAGTGGACTTTGAGCAGTATGGGGCCTCTCCCATGCCCGCTCAACGCCATCGCCTGGCCTTTGCCCAGACCCTGGAGGCCCGCACGGGGATCACCCCGGTGTTTTATACCAACGCCTACAACGCCGCCTCCATCTGGGAGGAGGCCTGACCCGCTACCCCCTGTGGATCGCCGACTACGGCCCAAGGGCGGAATCCATCGGTCCCTGGCGGTCCTGGGTGGGGTTCAATATGAGGACAACGGCCCGGGTCCCCGGCATCTTAAACAACGTAGACCTGGACCGGTTCACCGAGGGGTTTTCGTGGAAGAGGGTCAGCCAGCCCTTCTCCGACGTGAACCCCAAGGCCTGGTATGGCCCGGCGGTGCTGGACCTGTACCAAAAAAAGCTCCCTTCAGGGGTGGCGCCCATCGGTTTGCCCCTGACAGCCCCGCCCTCGGGAGGGGTGGCCTTGCTCTACCGCATGGCTGGGTCCCCGGCGGTGTCGGCGCGTCTGGGTTTGCCGACGTGTATGCCGCCCCCCTCCGCTGGGCGGAGGAGGAAGGGCATCGCCCGGTCGGGGCGTCGCATTTTGCGCCCCCCGGGTGGTGACCCCGCCAGGAGATGGCGGTGTTCCTCTACTATGGGCAGGAGGCGGGGTATGATGCAGTGGGCAGGCCTCTCTGAGCCGGTATGCAACCGGGGGCCGTGGCGCCCTGGGCCCCAGAAAAGCGGTCAATGGGCCGTGGCAGAGGGGCATCCTGCAGGGCACGGCCTCAGACAGGCGGTGACCCCCAAACACGATGGCGGACCGGGCCCAAATGGCGGTGATGGCGGACCGTTTCCTGCTGAAATATCCCTCTGCCGCATGAAAACATGCCGCCCTGTGCGCAGATGCACACAGGGCGGCTCATATTACAGCGTGGAGCGCTTAGGATCTTTTGTTATAGGCCTCGATGCCCTTGGCCAGCAGGTCCATGGCCCGTTCCAGGTCGGCCTGCTTCAGGACGTAGGCGATGCGGACCTCGTTCTTTCCCTTGCCAGGGGTGGCATAGAAGGGCTCGCCGGGGGCGAACATCACGGTGTCGCCGTTGTCCTCGAATTCCTCCAACAGCCATTGCTGGAACTTGTCGGCATCGTCCACCGGCAGGGCAGCCATGAGGTAGAAGGCACCCTTGGGGCACTCACAGATGACGCCGGGGATCTGGGCCAGCTTGGCCACCACGGTATCCCGGCGGCGCTTGTATTCCTCGCGCACGGCGGCAAAGTACCCGGACCCACCTGATACAGGGCAGCGGAAGCCACTTGGTCCAGGGTCGCCACGGAGAGGCGGGCCTGGCAGTATTTCATGGCCTCGCCCAGCAGCTCATGGTTGCGGCTGAGGATGCAGCCCACTCGGGCGCCGCAGGCGGAGAACCGCTTGAGACGGTGTCGATGACGATGATGTTTTCCGCAGCATCGGCATACTCCCCGAAGGACTGCAGGGGCTCGCCGGCGTAGACGAACTCCCGGTAAGCCTCGTCCCCGATGAGGAAGAGGTTGTGCTCCTTGGCGATGTCGCACATCAGGCGCTGCTCCTCAGGGGTGAGGACCACGCCGGTGGGGTTGCCGGGATTGGTGCACACAATGGCCCGGGTGTGTTCGTTGATCTGGGCCTCGATCTTCGCCCGGTCGGCATACCGGTATCCCTCTTCCGAGAGGTGGGGATGGGGTGGATGCTGGCGCCGGTGGTGTACACCATGGTGCTGTAGTTGGGGTAGAAGGGCTCGGGGATCAGGACCTCGTCCCCGTCGTCCAAGATGCACTGGAAGACGATGGACAGTGCCTCCGAACCACCGGTGGTGATCAGGATCTCATCCTTCTCAAAGTGCATGTTCAGTTTATCATAATAGGACTGGATGGCGTCGATCAGTTCCGGTACCCCAGGGAAGGGGCGTACTCCAGGACAGGGGCCTGGAAGTTACGCACTGCCTCAAAGAACTGAGGCGGGTCTCCACGTCAGGCTGGCCGATGTTCAGATGATAAATCTTCTTGCCCTTGGCTTCGGCTGCCACTGCGTAGGGGTGGAACTTCCGCATAGGGGACAGACCGCACTTCTTTACTTTGCTAGAAAACTTCATGTCCATACCTCCGGTTTTTCCTATTTGCGCGTAGAGTCGGGGATTGCGTTGACACTATTGTACGTCTGTATGGACGAAAAGTCAATTGCTATCCAAGATAAGAACGGAGAGGATTTCAGAGGAATGAGCATACCGCGGGGAAAGGGAGGGAAACCTTTATGGTAACTTGGCGTCAGCGGTTGCGTGATCTGCTCTGTGTCAAAAGCATTGTTACCATCCTTTTGACGGTGGTGTTTGTGGCCCTTACCTTGGCAGGGCGTGTCTCCAGCCAGGAATTTTTGACCATCTTTTCCGTGGTCATTGCGTTTTATTTTGGTTCTCAAAGTGAGCGGGCCAAGCACAGGGAGTGCGGGAAACCGAGCCCTTCCAGTCCGTCGCCCAAAGAAGATCGAAAGGATGGGGGGCATCCAGGTGACTTTGTCACAGCGTCGAGGGAGGATCCCTGATAGAATCAAAGCAACCCATAAGACAGGAGGCAACCCAGCATGGACGTAAAAATCAATAATCCGGAGCAGATTCCCGAACAGATTGTGCGGGCCGCCATCGCCATGATGGAACAGGAGGAAGGACGCACGGTCCAAGAAATCTCCATCCGCCGCACCGGAAAGCCGGATGAGTATGGCATCCTGCCTGTGTTTGTCCCTGTGCCCTTCCAGCGCATCCGCCGGATCACCGGCTATCTGGTGGGAACGCTAGACCGCTTCAACAATGCCAAACGGGCAGAAGAACAGGATCGCGTGAAACACGGGATGTAACGCCGTTTTGCCAGCGCCTTCCGTGGCCTCAGACAGGGCCTCGGAGGGCGCTTTTGCTGCGAGCCCCTTTCTTTTTTCTGGCTGCCTGTGGTATGCTCTGGATAACAGCGTGCCCAAAAGGGGGAAGAAGATGGTTACCGTTCACATGACCGCCGTATTGCCAGGGGATGTCCAACAGGTTTGGACCGTGGTGACAGGGGTAGGGGATTACAGCTGGCGAAGTGACTTGTCCCGGACAGAGGTCCTCTCGGCGGAACAATTTGTGGAACACACGCAGACGGGTGAGCAGACCTTGTTTACCATCACCGCCGCAGAACCTGGGCGGCGATGGGAGCTGGATATGGAGAACCGTTGGATGCGCGGTCACTGGGTGGGCCTATTCTCGGGAAAGGGAGCGGAGACAGCCATCCAGTTTACAGAGACGCTGCACGTGAAAAAACCCTCTGCTGCGGCCCTTTGTCAAACGATATCTGCGTAAGCAGCAGGCACGGTTCGTGGCGGATTTGCAAAACGCATTGCAAGCCCGTGCCCACGAGAATGGCTAGGCAGAAGCAAGAGGAATTATATTTTTAAGAGATGTTTGGTGGGAGGTGATACCATGAAGCGTGGCCTTTGTGAACACTCCATGCAAGGCCTGATGGGATAGACTTGTATGGAGAATATTTTCCTGTTCCAAAGGGCTTTGCATTTCTGTTTTCCCACAAAATGCAAAGGAGAATACCCATGGAATATCGAAACGTCGAGTTTGAAGTATGGAACAGAAAGGATCTGTTTCAGTTTTACATCCAAAGAATGCGCATTGTCATGAGCCTGACGGTGGAGATGGATGACGCCGCTGGTAACCTTTGCCAAGCGGCAGGGCATGAAGTTCTACCCCCTGATGATCTGGGGCGTGTCCAAGGTGGTCAATGCCCACGATGAGTTTAAATACGGAGGGGATCCCCAGGAAAGCTGATTCAGTGGGCCTCCATCTGGCCCAGCTATGCAGATTTTCACCCAGAGGATGGGAATTTTACCAAGATGGTGACGCCGTTTTCGGAGGACCTGTTTGCATTTCACGCCCGCTTTTTGAAGGACCGCGTGAAATACCAGGATCGCCGGGCGATTTTGGACCATCAGCCACCGAATTTTTTCGATGTATCCTGTCTGCCCTGGGTGAGGTATCAGCATTTCGATGTGCATGTGTTTGACGAGGGAACCTTTTTAGCCCCCGTGATCACCTGGGGACGGTATGAGAAGGAGCAGGGCAAGCTGGTGATGCCACTGACCATGAACATTCACCACGCCGTTGCCGATGGCTTTCATCTTTCCCGCTTCTTTCGCGAAGTGCAGGAATGGATCGATTCTTTACGATAAGGAAACAGCAGCCCTCCGTACCGGAGGGCTGCTGTTTTTCGTGTTTGGGACACGGGGTATGGTGGACCTGGAGGGACTTGAACCCTTGACCTCTCGGATGCGAACCGAACGCTCTCCCAACTGAGCTACAGGCCCGAATGCTCTGGACAACACAATAGTATACCAGAAGTTCCAAAAATGTAAAGCCCTTTTTTCCGAAGCGTGCAAAGATTTTTGCCCTGAAATTCTTGCATCTTCCGGGGAAATGTTGTATCATAGGAACCAAAGTCTGCCGGATGCCAGTCGGCGTCGGGCATGGCCGCACTAGTCGGGGAGATAGCGGTGCCCTGTACCTGCAATCCGCTACAGCAGGGATGAATCCCGGTCCCCGGAGGCCCCTTTGTTCCGTTAGTTGCCGGTAAGCGGCGTTGAGGGATCGGTCCTGCGCAAGGCCGCACCGTGAACCGTGTCAGGCGGGGGAACCGAGCAGCACTAAGCGGCCTGCCGCGTGTGCCGCGGGTTTGCCGGTTTTGAGCTGGCTGCCAGTGAGACAGGGATGAGGGGGTCTTCAAAGGCCGGTGTGCGGTCCTGCCGGTCGCCGAACCGTTCGGGCAGACTTTTGTTGTTATGTTGAGAGAGGAGGAACGGCTCGTGTACCAGGCGCTTTACCGCAAGTGGCGCCCCGTACCTTTGACGAGGTCGTGGGACAGGAACACATCACGGAGACCTTGAAACGCCAGGTAGCCACGGAACGGTTGTCCCACGCCTATCTGTTCACCGGCACCCGGGGACGGGCAAGACCACCTGCGCCAAGATTCTGGCCCGGGCGGTGAACTGCCAGAATCCGGTGGATGGCAACCCGTGCAACGTCTGCCCGGCCTGCCAGGGCATTGAAAACGGCTCCATCCTGGATGTGTTGGAGCTGGACGCCGCCTCCAACAACGGGGTAGACCAGATCCGTGCCCTCCGGGACGAGGCAGCTTACACGCCGGCAGCCGTCCGCAAACGCGTGTATATCGTGGACGAGGTGCATATGCTCTCCACCGCGGCCTTCAATGCGCTGCTGAAGATTCTGGAGGAACCGCCGGTCCACCTGATGTTTATCCTGGCCACCACGGAGCTGCATAAGGTGCCTGCCACCATCAAATCCCGCTGTCAGCAGTTTGCCTTCAAACGGATTTCCCATCGGGCCTTGGCAGGGCGCCTGGCCTATGTGGCCAAGGAGGAGGGGATTGCCCTCACCGCCCGGCGGCAGACCTCTTGGCCCGGCTGGCCGATGGGGGGCTACGGGATGGCCTCTCCCTGTTGGACCAGTGCAGCGGCGCGGAAGGGGAGCTCACCGAGGAAGTGGTGCTGGAGGTGCTGGGCCTCACCGGCAACCGGCGCACGGCACAACTTTTGGACTGCGTGGCCCGGGAGAACACCACAGGCGCCCTGACCATCCTGGATGAACTCTACCGGGATGGGAAGGACATGGGGCCCTTTTGGGGAGATTGCTTCCCTGGTGCGGGACCTCCTGCTCCGGAAAACCGCCCCCCGATGGGGGCCGCGGCCTGCTGGTAAGCGGGTATGAGGAGAAGACCCTTCGGGCCCCTAACCCAGCAATTCACGGCGGCAGAGTTGGTGCAGATGATGACCCTCCTGCAAGCTGCCCAGGCGGATCTCTACCGCAGCACCAGCCGGCATGGGTGGACACGGAGCTCTGCCTCATCCGTCTCTGTGACCGCCGTTTGTCCGACACGTCGGAAGGGGTTTTGTCCCGGTTGAGCCGTTTGGAGGCCCAGGCAGCCCAGGGCTTCCCGGCAGCGGGTGCCGTCCCGCCTGCCCCTCCTGTAGAACCGGTAGCGGAGAAACCAGCCCCGCAGCTCGGCCGCGGAAGAGGAGGACGAAGACGAGGCCCCCTTTTGTCTTTGACGAGGCAGAGGATGCCCCTCCCTGGGAAGTGGACCCGGTGCCCCCTGCCGGCGCCGGAACCGGCGCCCCGGCCAACCACCCGGAAGGCCGCTGCGCCACCACAGCCTGCGCCGTCTCCCCAGTGTGCCAGTACAGCCGGAGGGAGGGCCTACCTGGCAGGGCTTTCTGGCCAGTTTGGGGAACTTGCCCCCCATGGTGGCCTCCTTCCTCCACAAACCGGAGTCGGTCACCGGCACCTTTGAGGAACATACCCTTACCCTCTGGACGGATTCGGAGCTCACCCAGAGTTTCCTCAGCCGGGGCGGGACCCCTGCTCTGCTGGAGCAGGCGGCAGAGGCCTTCACCGGCCAAAAGCGCCGGGTGGTGTTCAAAGTGGGTTTAGCCCGGACCCCGTCCCGCAGCCTCCAGCAGGGGAAGGGAAGGACAATTTTGAAGACCTGTTGGCCTTGGGCCAGCAGTTTGGGAACTTTACGGTGAAATAAGGAAAAAGGAGTACAAGAACAATGGCAAAAGGATATGGACGTCCCCCATGGGCCGCAAAGGCGGCAAGGGAATGGGCATGGGTATGCCCGGCCTGAATATGGATATGATTAAGCAGGCCCAGAAGATGCAGGCCGACATGGAGAAGACCCAGGCGGAGCTGCAGGAAAAGGGAGAGTATACTGCCACCGCCGGGGGCGGGTGGTCTCTGCCACGGTGGACGGCAAGCACACCTTGAAAGCCCTCACCATTGACCCCGAGGCGGTGGATCCGGAAGACGTGGAGATGCTCCAGGACATGGTCATCGCGGCGGTGAACGAGGCCATTCGCGCGGCCATGGACGACATGAGCGCCAGCATGGGGAAGATTACCGGCGGAATGAACCTGCCCTTCTAAGGAGGCGTCTGCCATGAAGATTGTCCTACTGGAACCGCTGGGCATTCCGGCAGAAGTTCTGGCCCACTACCAGGCCCGCTTGAGGCCCAAGGCCATTCCATGGTTTGTTACGGGCGCGGACCACAGACCCGGCGGAGCTCCTCCGCCGTACCGGGGACAGTGATATCGCCATCCTCGCCAACACCCCCTATCCCGCCTCGGTGGTGGAGGGGCCTCCCAGTTAAAGCTGCTCAACGTGGCCTTTACCGGGGGACCATGTGGCCCTAGAGGCCTGCCGGGCCAAAGGGGTCACTGTATGCAACGCGGCCGGATACTCCACCCAGTGCGTGGCGGAACTGGCGCTGGGGCTGACCATTGCCTGCCTGCGCCAGCTGTTTACCTGTGAGACGGCCGCCCGCAGCGGCGGTGCAGGAACCCCTTCCGCGGCCGGGAGATTGCCGGGCGCACCGTGGGGATTGTAGGCACCGGCGCCATTGGCACGCGCACAGCGCAGCTCTTCCAGGCCTTCGGCGCCCGGGTTATTGCCTATTCCCGGACCCGCCGGCCGGAGGTGGGAGCGCCTAGGTGTGACGTATGTTTCCCCTGGAGGAGCTGCTGCAGCAAAGCGACATCGTCTCCCTCCACGTGCCCAGCAATGGGGAGACCAAGGGGTTGCTCTCCCGCCAGCGCCTGGCGATGATGAAGCCCTCTGCCATTCTCATCAACGTGGCCCGGGCGCCATCGTGGACAACGTGGCTTTGGCCGAGGCGCTGAATCAGGGGCAGCTGGCCGGGGTTTAAGATCGACGTGTTCGACCAGGAGCCCCCGCTTCCCCGGAGACCCCCTTGCTCCACGCCAAGAACGCGGTGCTCACCCCCATGTGGCCTTCGCCACCGAGGAGAGTATGCTCCGCCGGGCGGAGATCGTCTTCCACAATATCGATGCTTTTTGGCGGGAAGGCCAGAGAATGTGTGCCTGTAAGCGAGGGTACAACCGGTTAGAATCAACAACGCCCAGTCCTCAGGGTAGAATGTCCTGAGGACTGGGCGTTACATTTTGTAGTCTATGGGCCTTAACGGACCAGGGGAGTCAGGGCTGTCCGGGCAGAGTTCTTTGACCTTGGCCTGATGCTTTTTCAGGTCTACGAAGGTGTCTGGCCCCTTCAACGGATCCCGCAGGACGGCAGAGGGGTGGTAGATTGCGGTCATCGCCACACCGGCGCGGTGGAACCACTGGCCGTGCTGCCGGGTGATGCGGGAAGTCTTTGTCAATGATCCGCATGGCGGCGATTCGGCCTAGGCAGACGATGATCTTAGGCCGGAGCAGAGCGGTTTGGGCCCGCAGATACCCAATGCAGGCGTCCTGCTCGGTGTTGAGAGGGTCTCGGTTTTTGGGGGGACGGCACTTGACGATGTTGGCAATATAGACGTTGGACCGCTCCAGGTCGATGAGGGAGAGCATCAGGTCCAGGAGTTTTCCCTGCCGGGCCCACGAAGGGTTCCCCTGGAGGTCCTCCTGCTCCCCCGGGCCTTCCCCGATGAAGAGGATGTCCGCCTGGCGGCTGCCCACGCCGAAGACCACATTGGTCCTGGTTTCTGCCAGGGGACAGGCGCGGCAGTGTTGGCATGCGTTCTCCAATTCTTCCCAACTCACCATGGGGATCCCTCCTCTGTCTGTCTTTTTTTCCATTATAACAGGCAGGCGGGGAAAAGGCAACGGGGGTTAGGTCTTCGGCTTGGACCGGAAGAAGAGGGCCACCAGATTGCCGAAGAACACGGCAGCGGCAATCCCCCGGCAGCGGCGGCGGCGCCGCCGGTAAAGATCCCCAGGGGCGCCCTCCGTCTCCACGGCTTTGGCCACCCCTACGGCCAGGTTGTAGCCAAACCCGGTCAGGGGGACCAGCCCCCGCCCCGCAGCGGTCCACCAGGGGCTGATACAGGCCGACTGCGCCCAAAACAACCCCCACCACCACATACAGCACCAGGATTCTGGCCGGGGTGAGCCGGGTCTTGTCAATGAGAATCTGCCCCACCAGGCAGAGCAGGCCGCCGCAGAGGAAGGCGGCCAGGTAGGTTTCCGGACTGCTCATGGTTTGCCTCCTTTTGTGCTGGCGATGGCCACGGCGTGACAGATCCCCGGGATGCTCTCCCCCTGCATGGTGGCCGTGGGGGAGTGAAGGGCCCCGGTACCGCAGAAGAGAAGGTTGTTGCATGTCCCGGCTTGCAGGGCGCGCAGCAGGTACCCTGTGAGCACCACAGCACTGCACCCGCAGCCCGATCCGCCGGCGTGCACATCCTGGCGTTTGGGGGTCAAAGAGGAGCACCCCACAGTCGTCGTAGCAAGGCCCCAGGGACACACCATCCTGCCGGAAGAAGTCGAGAACGATGTCTTTCCCCAGGCTGCCCAGGTCGCCGGTGACAATGAGATCGTAGAAACCGGCGCCCGCCCTGTCTCCTCAAAGTGGGCACGGAGGGTGGAGTACGCGGCCGGAGCCATGGCAGCGCCCATGTTGTTGGCATCGGTGATGCCCTTGTCGATGACCTTCCCCGTGGTGACGTGGGGGACATAGGGCCCCTTCCCGGTGGAAGAGAGAATGACAGCCCCGGCGCCGGTGGCAGTCCACTGGGCGGTGGGCGGCTTTTGCCCCCCGTACCCAGGGGGGTTCCGGTACTGCTGCCCGCAGAACAGAAGTGGGAGGAGGTCATGGTTGCGGCATAGGCGGCAAACCCGCCGTCAATCAGCATGGCGGCCAGAGAGGCCTTCCGCCATGGTGGAGCAGGCCCCATACAGCCCAAAGAAGGGGGCGTTTTGGGCCCGAAGAGAGTAGGAGGTGGCGATGCACTGGTTGAGGAGATCCCCGGCAAAGACATAGTCCAATTGGTCCGCAGTGATCCCGGCCCGTTCTAGGGCAAACGCCAGGGCCTGTTTCTGCATGGCGGTCTCTGCCTTTTCCCAGCTGGGTTGGGAGAAGGTGTCGTCCCTCCGGCCAGGTCAAAGTAGGGGCCCAGGGGCCGTCCCTGTTCCTTTTTTGGCCGACGGCGTTGCCAAAGCCAAGCGATGGAAGGGGGAGAGGCAAAGCGGACGGTCTGCCGTCCGGAGTTTTTTTCCTGTCCAAAGTATTCGCTCCTTTGCTGATACGGTCTTTCTAGTGTGCCTGTCTCTGGCAAAAATATTCCAAATGGGGAAACCCGTTGGCCTTTGTTGGGGCAGTGTGGTAGAATGAGAATGCAGAGCAGAGACCAAAGAAACGGAGGGATTCCATGGGACTGGTCCCCATTGACAGGGACGCGATGCCCCGCAGGGCCCATTACGAGTGGGTACAAAAGACCGGGCAAGGCCCCTTTGCGGTAACGGTTCCCCTAGACGTTACTCTGCTGGCGGGGGAACCCCTTTACCCCGCCCTTCTCTGGCTGCTAACCCAGGGCGTGAACGAGATGGAGGCGTTCCGCACTGTGGCAACGCCGGAGGGTTTGGGGATTTACGATCATATGGACCCGGCCTACACGGTGTTTCACCCCCAAGAGAAGACCTTTTCGGTGCTCTGGACGCCCTTTCATCCGGATTACCAGGTCTTCCGGGCAGCCTATCAGCGCGATGTGGCAGCCTATGGCGCTTCCTTGGAATGGATGCCCCAGGGCGTCCGTCCGGAGAATACCTTCGATGTCTCCATGGTGCCCTGATGTCCTTTTCGGCGTTCCACTTGGCGGCCACCACAGAGCGCCCTTATCTGCTCCCCATTTTTACGCTGGGGAAATGGGTTTTCCCAGGGGGAGGCGCGGGTATTGCCCCTCACGGTCCAAATCCATCCGGGGGTGTGCGATCCCTTCCACGTTCATCAGCTGCAGATGCAGCTCCAGAAGGGCATTGCGGGGTTTCCCCTGCCGGTGAGAAAGCCCTGGACTTTCCCGGCCGGGCTGTATATAATAAGGGTACCACTTTATGAAAGAAGGGATTGTTTCCTATGGCAAACGCAACTTTGATGTCTCAAAAGTGCAGGAAATTCACCTGATCAATAAATTGGAGCAGTCCGGGCAGATCCAGTTGGACAGCTCCTTCTCTCTGAACGTCAGCTTCATGTCCGACGGTAGCCGCTGCGTGGGCAAACTCCAGCAGACCCTGCGGGACAAGGAATTTGCCGGGGGCAAGTTCACCATGACCGTGGTGCTGGTGGGCATTTTCAACTGCACCGGCGCCACCACCGATGAGGTCAAGCGCCAGGTCCATGGGGGAGGTCTATGACCAGCTCTTCCCCTTCATGCAGTCCCAGTGCGCCAGCTTGGCGGCGGCCTCTGGGGTGCCCGGCCTGATGCTGCGGAAGGTCCCCATCAACCCGGATAACATCACAGTCAATAAGGGCGGCCCCGGCAATGACCGGAACCCCGACGGCGGGCCCTAAGCTCACCCTCCTGTGAAGCAGCAGGCCCCCTACGAGACCCTATGGCAGGCTGGTCAGGGCCGGGAAGAGGACATCGTCCTCCGTTGTGGGGACAAGTCCTTGTCCTATGGCGCGCTCTTCCAGGGGATCTTACAGACGGAGGCGGGCCTCCGTGCCCTAGGGGGGTGGGTCCGGGAGAACTGGTGACCCTGTTCTCCCTCAACACCCCCGAGGCAGTGATGGCCTTTTTTACGCCATTGACCGGATCGGTGCAGTGGCCAACTGGGTGGATATGAAGGTGAGCCCCTGCCGAGGTGGAGGAGCACACCCAGGCAGGTTCCCGGGTGGCCCTGGTGCTGGAGGTGGCCTTTTCCAAGGTCTACCATCACCGGGGAAAGGCCCCTACCCAGCACTTCGTGGTGCTGCCCCTGGCTCCCTACGTGGCCCCGGAACTGGAGGGAAAGCTCCATCTCAACACCTGGCAGCAGGGGGGCAGGTCCGGACTGCCTGTCCTGGGCGGACTTTCTCCGAGCTCCTGCCCAAGTGCCGCCGGAGGCAGACCGGTGGGAAGAGCCGGTGGCCATCACCTACACCGGGGGCACCACGGGGCGGCCAAAGGTGTGGTGCTCTCCGGCGGTCCTTTGCCTGGGCGCTGGAGTACTATACCTGAGCAGAGACGGAGTATGGCAGAGGGGCTTTGCCCTGGTACTCCTCCCGCTCTTTTGCCGTGTTTGGCCTGAGTCAATGCCTCCACACCCTGCTCTCTTTGGGGATGGGGGTGATTCTCTGTCCCATGTTCCGTCCCCATGACCTGGGCGAAATGCTGCGCCGTTACCGGCCAGAGCAGGTCTGGTGGCACCACAGCCTACTGGCAGTTTCTCCTGCAGGATGCCTGGACGGCGGAGGCAGACCCTCTTCTTCCTGAAGGTGCCCCGGTGCGGGGGGAGATGTGCCCCGGCGGAACTGGAACGGCGGATCAATGCCTTCCTGGCCCAGCGGGCCAGCCTCCCGGCTCATCAAAGAGTACGGCATGTCCGAGGACGGGGGAATCATGTGCGTGAGTTACGGGGCTTGGGAGGACGGTGACGTAGGCCGCCCGCTGCCCGGCTGCCGCGTGGTGGCGGTGGACCCGGAGACTGGGGCCCTCTGCCCCCGGAGGTGCAGGGAGAACTCCTCATCCAAAGCCAGGCGGTGATGAATGGTTACTACCGTTACCAGAGGCCGACCACCAAGTGCTGAAACCTGGTCCCGATGGCACTCTCTGGGTATGGACCAAGGACCTGGGTCACCTCACGGCCGACGGCCGGGTGGTGGTGACCGGGCGAAAGAAGCGGATGCTCTCCCGCAACGGCTTTAAAATTTTCCCTCGGTGATTGAAAACTGTTTTCTGGAGGAACCGCAGGTCACAGCCTGTGCCGTGGTGGGGGGAAGAACCGAGAGGGCGAGACGGTTCCCGTGGCCTATGTGGTGCCCCCCGCCAGGGACCGATCCCCGGGGAACTGGAGCAGGCTCTCCGGACCCGGGCCAAGAAGACCCTGAACACCTACCTGATCCCAGCGGCCTATCACTTCCTGGCAGAACTGCCCCTGACCCCCAGAGGGAAGTTGGACTACCGTACCTTGGAGGCTTGGGCTGCGGAACAGGAGGAGCATCCATAAAACCTGTCCTTCTTGTTAAGATGGCGTATCGCCAAAGGCGGCAGCACAACGTGCTGCCGCCTTTTTGGTATGGAAGCTGGATCTTCCTCATAGAATGGTGGTACTCAAAACGAAACCGGGAGGGATCCGATGATTTATGTGGTACAACAGGGGGACCGCTTGCCGCAGCTTGCCCAGCGGTTTGGGGGTCTCCCAGGCCCGGCTGCGCAGCGACAATGGCTTTGGGACCAGACCAGCCTTTGGTACCGGGGCAGGCCTTGACGGTGCTGGTTCCCACGGCCACCTACACCGTCCGGCCAGGGGATACGCTGTGGGGTATTGCCAGACAGACGGGGGTCCCCCTCCGGCAGCTGCTCCAGTACAACCCCATCCTGACGCAGGGGCACCCTCTCTCCCCCGGGGAGGTGCTGACCTTAGCCTTGGCAGGGGAGCGGAGGGGTCACTTCTGTGGGTGGGTATGCCTACCCACATGTACTTCCTGGGTGTTGCGGCAGGCACTGCCGCTTTTTGACCACCCTCTCCGTCTTTTCCTACGGTTTTCAGGAGGATGGCACCTTGGTGGTGCCGGGAGGACAGTGCCCTGTTGGCAGAGGCCCAGCGGTTTCGCGTGGGTGCCATGCTGGTTCTTGACCTCTATGGATGAGAGCGGCAGCTTTTCTTCCCAGCGGGCGGCCCAACTGTTCCAGGACCAGGCCCTCCAAGACCGTGTGCTGGATGAACTGGTGGCCATCCTGTTGGAAAAGGGGTACCAGGGTCTGGACGTGGATTTGAGTACATCGCCCGGGAGGACCGGGCGGCTTTCCTGGCCTTCCTGGGCAACGCCAGGGAACGGCTACACCAGGTGGGCCTGTCGCTTCACGTAGATCTGGCCCCAAGACCCATCCGGACCAGGAGGGGCTTCTTTACGAGGGCCACGATTACGGCGCCGTGGGAACCATTGCAGACTCCGTACTCTTGATGACGTACGAGTGGGGGTATGCCTACGGCCTGCCCATGGCGGTAGCGCCCCTTCCCCAGGTGGCGCAGGTGGTGCGCTATGCCGTGACGGAGATCCCGCCGGGAAAGATACAGCTGGGCATCCCCAACTACGGCTACGATGGACGCTGCCCCATACCCCCAGCTGCCGGGCCGTCACCCTGGGCAACCAGGAGGCGGTGCGCTTGGCCGCCCAAGTGGGGGCGGAGATTTCTTTTTGACGAGACAGCCCAGACCCCCACCTTTTCCTACACCAAGGAGGGGAGGCCCATCGGGTTTGGTTTGAGGATGCCCGCAGCGTGCGGCAAGCTGCGCCTGGCCCTGGAGTGGAAGCTGGGGGCGTGGCCTATTGGAACCTGTTGGCCCTTTGCCCAGAACTGGGCGATTTTGGGGAAACGATTTGGCCCGACTGGGGATCTGCTGGCGAACACTTGCCCTGGTAGGGTCAAAGCAGGTCCAGCAGCTGCTGGGAGATCGGCAATCCAAGCCTGGATCTGCCGGCCATAGGCTTCCCGCTGGTCTGGGTCCTTTTCAAAGCTCTGAAGTAAAGTATACTGGTGCTGCCAATAGGCCTGCAGCTTGGCAAAGAGGGCGGGGGAGAGGGTAGGGCGTTCACCCTGTTCTAAGGTGTTCCGAGCGGTTTGCAAGGTGTTATCCACGGCCTCTGCCGGCAGCCCCCTCGTTTCTTAAAGTCTCGCAGCACCCATTGCCGTTCAAAAGAGGTTGCGCTGCAGCCAGCCATGGTACTGGGCTTGGAACGTGTCAAAAATGCGCATCAACAGGGCAGGGGAAGGGCAGGCGTCTCTGTTTCGGGAGGTGTGGTACGGTCCCTTCCCAGCTCCAAGCACTCGTGAAGGGCTTGGAGAGAGGAGATCTCCTGCCCGTGGTAGGTGGAAGCTCTCAGGGCAGACAGGGCAAATCCCTGTCCTGCCTCCTGGGGAGAAAGGGTGTGGGCAGCCTGTTCCCGATAGAAGGCCTCTGGGGAGAGGCCCATGTGGGCCGCCACCGCCTGGATGCTTTCCTCTGCGGTTTGGGTCCGTACCAGGCCTGGCGCGATGGTATAGGTGTAGATGTGGGTTCCTCCAGTTCCGCAGCCAGACCGCTGGAAAACTCCCCTTGGGCGGTTTTAAAGACCTCGTAGGCATTGAGGTGGGGGGCGGCTCCAGAGGAGGAGACAAAGACCACGCATCCCGATCCCGTTTTTCGCATGTGGGGCAAGAACGAGGAGGTGAGTAGGATGGGGCCCGCAGGTTGACGGCGTAGCTGTGTTCCCACGCCTGGAAAGGGACGGCACCAACCTGGCCAGTGACCACCACAGCGGCGTTGTGAAAGAGGATATCGGGGGGCAGCCGTACTGGGCCAGGACCTTCTCACAGAGGGCAACCACCGCCTCCTTGTCAGACAGGTCTGCGTGGAGAAAATGGGCTGCTTGGGGGAAGCGCAGGTTGACGGCGGCGGTTGCCCGCTCCCTCGCGCTCGGTCTATGTCTGTCAGAAGGACGAAAGCCCCCAGGGCAGCAAAGGCCAGGGCGGTTTCCCGGCCAATCCCGCCACCCGCGCCGGTGAGGAGGACGGTGTTTCCGGTGAGGGCGGTTTTGTCAAAGGTACGATCCATGTTACGGCCTCCTGACCATATAAGACTGAATTTTTGCAGCAGGGCCAGAAGCTGTTGCTGCTCCTCCCGGTTCAGACCGTGCAGGATGCGCTCTCCCAAGTCCTGCTGGTAGGCGAGGTAGGTGTGGTAGAATGCGACGCCTTGCTCCGTGAGGGTCAAGCAGGCGGAGCGCCGGTCTGTTTCCCGAGGCGTACGGTGGAGATAGCCCTGCCGTTCCAAGCGTTGCAGAATGCTGGTGAGGGTACTCTTGGGCAGGTGAAGGGCTTCCGCATAGGCGCTTAAGGGTAAGTCCTGGGTACTGCCTGCCAGGAGAAGGATCCGCAGTTCTACCGGAGAACGGCCAGCCAAGGGGGGCATACTTGGCCACGTCTTCTGCGGTGGCGCTGTTCATCAGCACCTCATGCCACACTTGGGCCACATAGCGTCCAAGAGATTCCATGAAATCCCATCTCTCTTCCTGTAATACGATTTTCGTACTATTAGGATACTGCATGGGAGGAGCCATGTCAAGGGGAGGGAACTTGGCGTTGCACTACGCCATAAAACAGCGCCCCAGATCTTAGAATCTGAGGACGCTGTTGAGAAACATTCGATGGTGGAAGGAAGCGATAGTATCCAGATTACGTAAATTCCATGAGCGCCTGGGCGGCAGGGCTGCTGTTGGAGGCCAGCCGCACCATGTCATAGCGGATCATTTCCCCATGTTCATTTTGATGCGGACTAGGCTGCCCTCCCTGGCCTCTGGGACAATATCGGGGACAATGGCAATGCCATGGCAGGCACGGACCATGAGCATCTGGGCGTTGGTGCTGTTGGTCTGGGCGAAGCGCTCCGGCACCACCCCGAATTCCCGCAGGAGCATTTGTCGGAGCATTTCCATGGAGTTGGGGCCGGTATCTTCGCAGTTGGTGATGAGACACTCTCCCCGAAGCATGGCCGCCGCGTCCCCAGGGGGATACTTCTCGGCAATGGAGCGGTCGGCCACCAGGTAGTTGAAGGACTCAAACATGGGCCGGGAGAGGATCTCCTCCTTGGCAAAGGCCTTCTCACATAGGACGTTGGCCAGGATCACGTCCAGTTCCCCGGATTTGAGCTTTTCGGTGAGGGCACCATAGGGGTACTGGAAAATGTCCACTTTGATTTCCGGGTGGCTCAACAGAAAGCGGGAGAAGAAATCCTCCGTGTGGCGGGACTCATACATGCCGATGCCCACCTTCACATAGCCGCTGTACTGTTCCGCAATGGCGATGAGACGTTTCTTCGTATCGCTCTCATACCGGAGCATGAAGGTGACCCGTTCGTAGAAAAACTTCCCCGCATCGGTAAGGGAGACGGCATGGGCGTTGCGGTTGAACAACCGCACCTGCAGCTTGGCTTCCAGGGGAAGCGATGTACTGGCTGATGGCAGTTTGAGACACGGAGTGGGGCTGCGGCGGCTTGGGTAAAAGCTGAGGCACTCGGCCAGGGTGACGAAGTATTCGATCTTCTTGTTCAGCATAGATAGATTCCTCCGTTGGCGGGCAAGTGGGATTTTTTCCCTTTCATTGTGCAATAGTTTGGGAGAAAAGTCAAACGATAAATTTTACCGATAGAGAATTGACAGAACGTCTGGTCTCTGGTAACATATGAAAAAATAGCATTGTACGCAATGCCCTGCGGGAGGAAAGAATAGATGAAGATTCTCCTAAACCAAATGACGGTGTTTCGGAAGGGAACCACCCAGAAATTGTCTGTGCTTGTGGAGGACGGACGTATTGTTTCCCTTTCTCCCCAAGTTCCCCAGGTGGCCGACGCCTTGGTGATTGAATTAAAGAACGGTACTTTGTTTCCCAGTTTCGTAGATGTCCATGTTCATCTCCGCGAGCCGGGTTTTTCACGCAAAGAGACCATCGCCACCGGGACCCGGGCGGCAGCCCACGGAGGGTTTACCGCGGTCTGCCCCATGCCCAACTTGAAACCGGTGCCGGACAGCCTGGAACACCTCCAGCCCCAGTTGGACCTCATTCAGCGGGACGGCGCGGTCCATGTCTATCCCTACGGCGCCATCACCGTAGGGGAGCAGGGGGAAGGACCTGGCCGATCTGGAGGACTGGCCCCCTATGTGGTGGCTTTCTCCGACGACGGCAGGGGGTCCAGAACTCCGAGAACATGAGGCAAGCCATGCGCCGGGCCAAGGCCCTGGGCAAACTCATCGTGGCCCACTGCGAGGACGAGAGCCTGGTGGGCGGCGGCTACATTCACGACGGGGCCTATGCCCGGGCCCACGGCCACCGGGGTAACCCTCCGCCAGCGAGTGGAAGCAGGTGGAGCGGGACCTGGCGCTGGTGGAGGAGACGGGCTGCGCCTACCACGTCTGCCACGTGTCCACCAAGGAGAGTGTGGCGCTCATCCGCCGGGCGAAGGCGCAGGGGCTGGACGTCACCTGCGAGACCGCACCGCACTACCTGGTGTTCAACGACACCATGCTCCAAGAGGATGGGCGGTTTAAGATGAATCCCCCATCCGGTCGGAGGCTGACCGCCAGGCCCTGCTGGTAAGCATCCAGGACGGACGGTGGACATGATCGCGACCGACCACGCGCCGCACAGCGCGCAGGAAAAGGCCGGTGGCTTGGAAAAGAGCCTCAATGGCATCGTCGGCCTTGAGACGGCGTTTCCCGTGCTCTATACCCAGCTGGTGCGCCCTGGGATCCTCACCTTGGCCCAGCTGGTGGACCTCATGCACGCCAACCCTGCCAAGCGCTGCGGCCTGGGCGGCGGCCTGGGAAGTGGGCGCGCGGCGGACCTCACGGTCTTTGACCTGGACGCCTGCTACACCATCCGCCAGGAGGACTTCCTCTCCCAGGGGAAGAGTTCGCCCTTTACCGGCCAGACGGTCTATGGCAAGTGCCTGCTGACCCTCTCCGGCGGAACCATTGCATGGCAGGCGAAGGGGAGGGGACCAGGGATGAAGCGAGGCCTTTTTACCATTCAGACCAACCAGGAACTGGCGCCCGCCACCCATCGGATGGTGCTGGCGGGGGATACGGGTGCCATCACCGCCCCGGGCCAGTTTGTCAACATTGCCCTGGCGGGGAAGTTTCTCCGCCGCCCCATCTCGGTCTGCGACTGGGATGAAACTACCCTGACCCTCATTTATAAGGTGGTGGGGCAGGGGACCGCCCAGATGGCCCAAATGGCTCCGGGGAGACGCTGGATCTGCTCACCGGCCTGGGCAACGGCTACGACCTGACCAAGTCCGGGGCGCGGCCGCTCCTCATCGGAGGCGGTGCAGGGGTGCCCCCCTGTATGCCCTGGCCAAGGCCCTGCTGGCCCAGGGGAAGCAGCCCCAAGCCATCCTGGGCTTCAACACCCGCACGGAAAAGTTTTTGAAGAGGACTTCCAGGCGCTGGGCGTGCCGGTGACCGTGACCACGGCGGACGGTTCCTATGGTGTCCCTGGCTTTGTCACCGATGCCATGCCGAAGGAGGGGTACACCTACCTCTACACCTGTGGCCCAGAGCCCATGCTCCGGGCGGTGGATGGAGCGGCAGTGACCTCCGGCCAGTTTAGTTTTGAGGAGCGGATGGGCTGCGGCTTCGGCGCCTGCATGGGCTGCACCTGTGAGACCAAGTACGGCCACAAGCGCATCTGCCGGGAAGGCCCCGTGCTGGAAAGGGAGGAGATCCTATGGTAAACACAGCGGTACAGCTCAGCGGGGTGAGATTGGACAACCCTGTCATCCCCGCCAGCGGGACCTTTGGCCTCGGCTACGAATTTGCCCAGTGGTATGACATCAACTGCCTGGGGGCCATCAGCGTCAAGGGGACCACCCGGGAGCCCCGCTTCGGCAACCCAACCCCCGCATCGCCGAGCCCCCGGGGGCATGCTCAACGCAGTGGGCCTCCAGAACCCCGGGATCGACAAGGTGGTGGCGGAGGAGCTGCCCCGGCTGCGGGAGGTTTACCACAAACCCATCCTGGCCAACATCAGCGGCTTTTCGCTGGATGAGTATGTGGAATGCTGCGCCAAGGCGGACGCCTCGCCCCATACGGACCTGATCGAGGTCAACGTCAGCTGCCCCAACGTCCACCACGGAGGCATGAGCTTCGGCACCGATCCCAACATGGTCTATGACGTGACCCGGGCGGTAAAGGCCGTGTGCAAAAGCCGGTCTATCTCAAACTCTCCCCCAACGTCACCGACATTGTCTCCATCGCCAAAGCCTGTCAAGAGGGGGGCCGATGGATTGAGCCTCATCAACACCCTTATGGGGATGCGGATTGATCTGAAAAAGCGCGCCCCCATCCTGGCCAACACCACCGGCGGCCTCTCTGGCCCCGCCATCTTCCTGGTGGCCCTGCGGATGGTGTGGCAGGTGTATGAAGCGGTGGACCTGCCCATCATCGGAATGGGTGGGGTGCAGACCGCCGAGGACGTGGTGGAGATGATGCTGGCTGGCGCCACGGCGGTGCAGGTGGGGGCGGCCAATTTAGTCAACCCCTATGCCTGCCAGGAAATTGTGCAAACCCTGCCCAGCCTGCTGGAGCGGCTGGGGTCCAAGATATCAACGAACTCATTGGAGGTGCCCACGGATGGGAAAAAAGATGTAATCATCGCCTGCGACTTTAGCAGCAAGGAGGAGACCTTGGCCTTCCTGGACCAGTTTTCCGGGAAGAAACCCTATGTAAAGATCGGCATGGAGCTTTTCTACGCCGAGGGGCCGGAAATCGTCCGGGCCATCAAGGCCCGGGGCCATCAGATCTTCCTGGACTTGAAGCTCCATGACATTCCCAATACCGTGAAAAAAGCCATGGCCGTTTTGTCCCGGCTGGATGTGGATATGGTCAATCTCCCGCCGCGGGGACCCGGGCCATGATGGAAGCCGCCCTGGAAGGGGTCACCCGGCCGGACGGCACCCGCCCCTGGTGATCGCGGTGACCCAGCTCACCTCCACCAGCCAGGAGCGGATGCAGGAGGAGCTGCTGGTCTCCGCCCCCATGGATGAGACCGTGATGCACTACGCGGCCAATGCCGCCAAAGCCAGGCCTGGACGGGGTGGTGTGCTCCCCATGGAGGCGGGAAAGGTCCACGACACCTGCGGAAAGGCCTTCTCACCGTGACCCCAGGCATCCGCTTTGCCGACGGGGAGAAGGGGGATCAGGTCCGGGTGACCACCCCTGCCCAGGCCAAGGAGATCGGCTCGACTATATTGTGGTTCGGCCCATCACCGCCGCTGCCGATCCGGTGGCGGCCTATGCACGCACGCTGTGAAAGAATTTGTGGGATGAGGAGACAGAGACTATGAACGAGAAACTGAAGATTGCAAAAGACCTGCTGAAAATCCAGGCCGTGTTCCTGCGGCCGGACGAGCCCTTCACCTGGGCCAGCGGCATCAAGAGCCCCATCTACTGTGACAACCGCCTGACCTCTCCGACCACCAGGTCCGCCTGGATGTGGAAAAAACGGCCTGGCCGCCATCGTCAGGAGCACTACCCCGGAGGCAGAGGTCCTAATGGGCACCAGCACCGCTGGCATTGCCCATGCGGCCATCACCGCCCACCTGCTGACAACTCGCCATGGGTTATCCCTGTTCCGCCCCGGAAGACCCCGGAAGAACCAGATTGAGCAGGCCGGGGCAGAAAGTGGTGGTCCGCTGGGACCTCATCTCCCACCGGCGGCAGTGTGCTGGAAGTGGTGGACGTGCTGCCGCAGGCATCGCCCAGGTGCTGGGCATCGCCAGCATCTTCCCACGGCATGAAAAAGAGTGTGGACCGCCTGGCCGAGGCAAAGGTGCAGAACATCACCGACCTGGATCCGACCTGGATGGCCCAGGCCGCCGCAGGAGAGGGGTACATCCGCCCCGAGGACCAGAAGCGCCTGCTGGCCTTCGGGACAACCCTCGGACGAGAGCTGGATCCAGAAGTAAGCACGAAGAACCTTCGCCCCTTGGGTGCCGTTACCGTCAGGAAAGGAGTGGTCAGTCCATGAAAACGAGATTTGATTGACATCACGGACCTGTCCGTGGAGGAGATCGACGAACTCATTGAAAAGCAGAGGACATCATCGCCCATCCGAGGCCTACCGGGAGAAGTGCCCGCAAGAAGCTGGCTTGAACCCTCTTCTATGAGCCCTCCACCCGTACCCGATTGAGTTTTGAATCGGCCATGTACGAACTGGGCGGCCAGGTACTGGGCTTTCACGAGGCCCAGAGCTCCTCTGCCACCAAGGGGGAGAGCGTGGCCGACACTGCCCGGACGGTGAGCTGCTTTGCCGATATCATCGCCATGCGCCATCCAAAGGAAGGCGCCCCTGGTGGCCTCCATGAAGGCCACGGTGCCGGTGATCAACGCCGGGGACGGGGGCCACCACCATCCCACCCAGACCCTCACCGACCTGCTGACCATCAAGCGGGAGAAGGGGCGGCTGGACTCCCTGGTGGTGGGTTGCTGCGGGGACCTGAAGTTTGGCCGGACGGTCCACTCCCTCATCGGGGCCATGTCCCGGTACAAGAATGTCCGCTTCGTCCTGATCTCCCCGGAGGAGCTTTCGGGTGCCCTGAAAGCGTGCGCACCGACCTCTTGGAAAAGCAGGGGATTGAATATATGGAGACCACGTCCCTGGAGGAGGCCATGCCCCAGTTGGACATCCTCTACATGACCCGGGTGCAGCGGGAGCGTTTCTTCAACGAGGATGACTATGTCCGTTTGAAGGACAGCTATATCCTTACCCCGGACAAGCTGCGCACCGCCAAATGGGATCTGGCCATCCTCCACCCCCTGCCTCGGGTGAACGAGATTTCCATTGCCATTGACGACGATCCCCGGGCCTGCTACTTCCGTCAGGTGCTCTGCGGCAAGTTCATTCGCATGGCCCTCATCCTGAAACTGTTGGAGGTGGAGTGAGATGATCATTGGAACCATTGTAGACGGTATTGTCATCGACCATATCCCCGCCGGCCGGGCCATGGACCTGTACCGGGACCTGGGGCTGGACAAGCTGGAGTGCAGGTGGCTGTCATCAAGAACGCCTCCAGCGGCAAGTACGGCAAGAAGGATATCCTGAAGATCAACGAGGTCATCGACCTCAACTATGAATGCTGGATACATCGACCCCCCACATCACCGTGAACATCATCCGGGGGGGCGGATGGAGAAGATCCACCCCCACCTGCCGGAGACCATCACCGGGGTCATCCGGTGCAAGAATCCCCGGTGCATCACCTCCATCGAGCAGGAGCTGCCCCACATCTTCCGTCTCACCGACCGGGAGCACGGGGTGTACCGCTGCCTGTACTGTGACACCAAGGGTGGGAAGCGGTAAAGGCTGCGGCCTCTTTCCTCGATGGGATCCCGTATAATAGAAATCGATAGAAATGCTCCCGTGCAAACAAGCACGGGAGCATTTCTTTGCATATGTTAGGAAACGAACTCTGCGTTTAATGCACCACCACCGTGGTCCCATTGGGGATGTTGTTGTACATCCACCAGATGTCGTCGTTGTACATCCGCAGGCAGCCGTGGCTCACGGGGAAGCCGATCCGGGCATCGTAGTACCGGTCGGGTTCATGGGCCAGTACTGCAGGCGGGAGTGGAAGGCATACCCAGAGGTGCCGTAGAACCGAACAATGGGGCCGCAGTAGTAGGAACCATAGTCCCAAGCGGTCTGCTTGTAGGAGGTGGTGAACACCCCGCGAATGGTGGGGGTGGCGTTGGTGCCGGAGCCGCACAGACAGGTGCGGATGAGCTTCCAGTGTCCTTGGGACCCCTCAAAGATATTCACCCGCTGGTAGGTGAGGTTGACCCAGACCAGGTACTTGGAATTGCTCTGATACCCCTTCAGGTTCACCCAAGCGGTTTTGATTTCCTCCGGGTAGTCATGGTTTTGCGCCCAGGCCAGGGTGTAGTTCCCGGCGTACTGGCTGGTGACCATGTTGAGGAGTTCCTCCTCGGTGATCCCATGGTAGTAGAGGTAATCGTAGTTTTCAGGGTGATGGTGCGTTCCGCGGTGACCCGCTGGTCGCGGCCATCCTCTGTGGTGTAGGTGAGAACGAACTGAATCTGGGAGGAGAGGGCCATGTCCTCGGTGTAGGGTGTAGGCATGGGTGAGCTTGGGGACATCCGTGCCCAAAACAATGTCTTGGGTGTCCACCAATTTCCCATCTATGTACCAGTAGGCCGTGCAGGCCTTGCCTGCCTCAGGATACTCCACCTTGGCGGTGACGATCAAGGCCCCCCCGCTTCGGCAGGGGATCGGCGCATTGAAGGGTTGCGGTGGCGTGGGCGATGCCATTGTCCGGGAAGTTTTCCAAGGTGAGTTGGTTTTCCGCGGAAACTTCCTGTTCCCGTCCGTCCTGGGTGGTATAGGTCAGACGATAGGAGACGGTGCTGGTCTCAGGCATGCCGTAGTAGTAGTCATACTGATAGGAGAGGGTGGCGGGCCCTTCTCCCAGGGTCAGGGGCTCGGAGGCGACCTCCTGGCCATCCACATACCAGGTGCCGGTACACACCTGACCAGACTCTGGGGTGTCCACGGTGGCGGTGGCGGTCAACGTCTCCCCGGCGGCCAGAACCTTGGGCAGGAGACTGTGATCTCTGCATCTGCCAGCCCCAAGTCCTCAAAGGTCTCCAACTGAATGGGGGCAGAGGCTTTTTGGGAGAAGTCGTCTCCGTCATGGTTGGTGTAGGTGAGGACAAACTCCACCGTAGCGTCCAAGTCCAGGTCGTGGGTGTAGTTGGGGACGAAGGCGGAGACGGTTTCCGTGTCCTCCCCAGAATGAGGGTGGTCTCTTCCATGGCCTCCCCGTTGAGATACCAGGTGCCGGTGCACCACTTGCCCCACGTCGGCCTCGGAGAAGTTCAGATGGGCGGTGGCGGCCAAGGTCTCTCCGGCGTCCAGGTGCTCTGGGACATCCAGGTCGATGGAGACGTCATGGATATCATAGTTCTCCCAACGGACCAGGCGGTTTTGGGGACGGTGAGGGTGTAATACCGGGTCCCCAAGGTGACCTCTGTGATCCGGCCGCTGCCGCTGACGGTATTGTCCCGGCTAAGCCAGCAGGAGGGCCTCCGCCTGGCCATTCATCCGAAGGGTATTGTCAGTGCCGAGAATGGTGATCTGGTCAACGGTGCATCCCCGGGCTACGGTGATTTGATTGTCGCTGCCGGAGACCACCAGAGAGTCCAGGGAACTGTTTACCGTGATGGTACGGCCGCTGCCGGTGACCTCCAGAGCATCGGCGGTGCCGGTAAAGTCTACGGTTCCGGTGCCATCTCCCACCACCAGGGTGCCTAAGGTGTAGGTTTCCGGCAGGGACAGGGTCACGTCCCCTGACCGGGCTGCCAGCACCAGCCGGTCCAAGTGGCCGGTGCCCTCCAGGGACAGGCCCTCCAGTACATCCGAGCGCACCGTGACCGTACCGGCGGTGACGTTGGTCAACTGGATCTGGGAGACGCTGTGGTCCAGCCACAGATCCCCCGGCGGTCAGGTCAGCCAAAGCAGTGTCCCCAGACAGGACGGCGCCGGTGTCTGTCTGGCCGGTGTAGCTGCTGGCGGGGAGATACTGGTCTGCCAGGCGGTAGAGAATGGTGACAAACTCTGCCCGGGTGAGGGGACGGTCCATTTGGAGCTCGCCCTCACTGCCGGTGACCAAGCTTCGGCCTCCACCAGGGCGGCGGCCGCCTCGGCGGTGTCCCCGGTGAGATACTTGGTGTCTGGGAACTGGTCCAGCACGGAGAGGTCCGGTTGGGTGGGCATCAACTGAAAGGCCCGGGCGAAGAGGAGGAAGGCCTCTCCCCGGGGGATGGGCTGGTCCAGCGTGTCGGTGAAGCGCTGGTCCAGCAGACCGGCGTAGACGGCCTTGGCAACGTCTTGGGCATACCAAGCCCCTTCGGGAATGGAAAAGCCGGAGGTGTCCCCTTGGCCGGTGACGTGGAGCACCCGGCAGAGGATGGTCACTGCCTGGGCGGTGGTGAGGCTGCTGTTGGGGGGCCATGGTGGTGGTACTGCTGCCTTGCAGAATGCCGTCTTCATAGGCCTGCTGCAGGGTGGCTTCCGCCCAGTGGCCTTTCACATCGGTGAAATCCTGAAAGGCAGCTTGCGCAGTGGTGGCCATCCCCAGGACCATGGACGAGGCCAGGACCAGGGACAGCAGTTTTTTTCATGGGTTGTTTCATCTCTCGTTCCTCCCGTGTTGAGTCATTTCCAGGCTTGTCCAGAAGGTATCTGGAAGCCTCTGCCCTTAGTGTACTGGATTTTCTAAGAAAATGCAACAGGAAGTAGGGGTCCTCTTCCCGCTTTTTGGCAAAACAGCACAGCGTTTGACGCTGTGCTGTGAGGAAACTGTGTTAGGGATGAGGATCCTGGCGATAGCTGTAGGAATTTAACCGCTGCCGCTGGGCCTTCCAGTCCGGGAAAATATGTGCCAAACAAGCGTAAAAGGCCTTGGAATGGTTGGGGTGGACAAAATGGACCAACTCATGGCAGACCACATAGGCAACGCAGTCGAAAGGGGCCTCCACCAGTTGCCGGGCAAAGGTCACCCGCCCTTTGGCGGGGGAGCAGCTGCCCCAGCGGGAGGTCATAGACCGCACGCGAATCTCTGGCATTGGCACCCCAAAGGGGCCAGTTGGGGCTGGTATTGGCGGCACAGCTGCGTGGTAACGGTGAGGCAGGTCTGTTTCAGAAAGGCCTCCATGGCCTGCACCCGGCGCTGCGGATCCTCAGGATCCGGCAACGTGAGGAGAAGGTGAGAAGGCGTCTGCCGAACCTCAACCTTAGGGCCTGGCTGAAGGCGGAGGGATAGGGCTTGCCCAACAGGTAGACCATTTCCCCTGGACCGTAGGTGTGGGCCTTTCGGACGCAGGGGGCTTGGGCGGCGAACTGGTCCAGCGCCCGAAGGAGGAAAGGCAGAACGCTGGCGGAGCGCTGCGTCTACCGCCGGGGAGACCCACGGCCCTGCGGAAACCCTCACAGACCCATCGGCATGGACCCGGATGTTGATGTTTTTCACGGGCTTCTGGGTTAGCTCATAGGGATGGCCCGCCCCTCCAGGAGAAGGGTGCGCTTCACCCTTGGAGGCTCCTGGGCTCCAGCTGGAGGAAGGCCTTGACCAGGGAGGTCTCTCCCCGTTTGATTTGTACAGCCAACTGCTCGCTGGTCTCCTGGCAATAGACCTGGAGTTCCTCCCCTTCCACAGCTTCGCTGACGTAGTGGACGTCAAAATCCCGGATGCGGTGGGTGTTCCAGAAGGAGGAGGGCGGGTATCCAGGATCAGGCGGACGTAGTCCGTGTTGTTCATATGCTGGTTCATATCGGTGTCGAGGTGCGTACCTGATGGCGAAGGGCTAGGTCCTCTTCCCCCAACTTCAGCTTGGTGCGGCAGAAGGGGTCAGTAAACACTGGGGTCGGCCAGGTCAAGTCGGGGAAGGGGGTGGTGTCCGTTTTGCGAAGGGCGTGGGTGGTGACGTCGATGGCGCAGGTCTCTTGCCGGGGCGCGGAGGAGGGGCGTGCCGTCCATTCCTCCAGCAAGAGGTTGAGGTGGATGGCCACCGGGGAGACCTTCACCGGGAAGGCGGTGAGTTTGCCGGTCCATCCACCGGATGGGGCCGTCATACCGCAGCTTGGTGCGGGCCACGGCCCAAATCACCTGGTGGGACTGGGACAGTCGAATGGCGTCGCATTGGTAGGTGTAGAAGAGCTCCGTCATGGCGTCTTGGAGCAGGAGGGTGGCCTGGGTCAGCCCAACTCACAAAAACGGTCGGAATAGGTGGAGGTGATGAGCAGTTCTTTGGTATAATGATTCTTCACAGGGTGCTCCTCTCGCGGTTCTCCCAAGACCGGCGGGGAAAAAGAGTTTTCCTTGCCTTCGGGTGGGGATGGGATATACTGGCGGTGGAAAAAAGTCCAGGCACTGGGGCCAGAAGGGATTTCTTCCTGATTTGATTCTTTTGTAGCTTAGTTTACAACATTTTTTCAAAGGAGGCAAGGGGGCCTGTGGCAGAAAATTATACATATATTGTGAAATGCCGGGACGGGACCTTGTACACCGGCTGGACCAATGACTTGACCAACCGTCTGCTGGCCCACAACGCGGGAACCGGCGCGAAGTATACCCGCTCCCGCCGCCCGGTGGTGCTGGTCTACCAAGAGCGGTTTGCCACCAGGAGGAAGCCATGCGCAGGGAATGGGCGATCAAACAGCTGACCCGGGCGCAAAAGCTCCGCTTGATCGCAGAGCACCCAACAAAAAAAACACCGTGCGGAACCCCATAGGAGGCTCTGCACGGTGTTTCTGTTTTGGCAGTGGTTTTCATACTTGGGCCAGCAGCGGCTCCTCTGGCAGCAGCGGCTGGGTGGCTTCCACGCAGGGACGAATGGCATGGAACTGAAACTGGAGGGAGTTTTCCCCAGGAACTGGTTTCCTCCACCACACCCAGCAGATCCACGGTGCCCGGGCAGCCCAGGTCCAGGTAAGCGGCGGTGAGGTCAAACCCCACTGCGTCAGAGACTTGGCCGAAGAGTTTCAAATGCTCGTGCCCCTTCCCCATGAGGCGATAGCACTGTCCCCCTCGGGTTTGGAGGCGGAGGCCCTGCAGGGCCAGCACCGGCTTTTCTGCGCCGGGACCGTACGGGGCGTGGGCTTTGAGCACCGAAAGGACGGCGGGCAGGTCAGCCTCGGTGACATCCAAATCGTAGTACAGCGTGTCATCGGCGGCTGGGGGCGGTTGTCCTGGGCCCACTGGGTGATGGCCTGCCCCATGGGGCCGTACTGCCCCTCAGAGACGGTGATGCCGGCTGCCCCGGCGTGGCCCGCCGGCACTTTCCGCGAAGGGCGTGACCACAGGGATCAGGGGGAGAGGTCAAAGTCCCCATAGGTCCGGCCAGATCCCGGAGCAGGCCAGGGGCACTGGCAATGTCGGAGAAGACGAAGGCAGGGCGTTGGTGGGCCTCGCTGAGCTTTCCGGCGACGATGCCCACAATCCCCTCCGGGATTCCCTGGCATCGGACCAAAAGAATGGGCGCTTCCTCCTGCACGGCGGCGGCTTCCTCCACCGCCGCCAGCCACTGGGCCACCAAGTCTTTCCGGCGCTGGTTGATGGCCTTCATCTTGGCGGTGGCGTAACCAGCTGCGGCAGCAGGCTCTGTGGTGATGAGTGCTTTGAGTACCGATGCGCTTCCCGCGTCAAACAGTCCGGCCTGTGGCGTTGAGGATGGGGGCCGTTTGGAACTTGATGGTGTCCTCCGTATAGGGGCGGGGGACAGGTCAGCACAGACTTGAGGCCAGGGGAGGCTGCTGGTACCAACTGTCCCGGTTGATGACGGCCAGCCCCGACATGACCAACCGCCGGTTGTCCCCTGTGAGGGGTATCACATCGGCCAAGGTACCCAGGCAGGCCAGCACCAGCAGGTCGAAAAAGGAGATCTTTTTCTCCTGGGAAGACGCCTCCCGGCACAGGTACTCGGCCAGTTTATAGGCCAGCCCGGCGCCGCAATAGTCCTCATACCCGTTTCGTTCCGGATGCAGGTGGGGGTCCACGATGACGTCGGCGGGGGAATCTCTGCCTGGGGCAGATGGTGGTCTAGGATCAACACCACATTCCCCGCCGCCTTGGCAGCCTGGATGGGCTCCACAGCGGCAATGCCGTTGTCCACGGTGATGAGGAGGGAATGGGAGATGCCCTCCACCAGGGAGTGGGTGATTCCGTAGCCGTTGGTAAAACGGCGGGGATGATGGCCCGGGGGAGACGCCGAAATGGTGGAGCAGTTTTACCAGGATGGCAGTGGCGGTGACGCCGTCTGCGTCATAGTCGCCGACGATGACCACGGGCATGTCCCCTTGAAGGGCGCAGCGGACGATGAGATCGGCTGCGGCAGGAATCCCGTCGATTGCCTCGGGGGGACGGGGCAGGGGGGCGAGAAGTTCCTCCTCGCTGCCCTCTGCCCGGGCTAGGATTGCCTCTAAGATGGTGGTTGCATTGCCCCTTTTTGCCATACCTGCATGTTGTATCGCGCCTCCTGGGAAACGGTTCATTGCTATTGGGTGGAAGTGTTCACCAGTATACTATGGATGGGGCCCAGGTCAATGGGGCTGGCGGTTCCCGCCCCGATGGGGGCGGGAACCCTCCCTTATCCGCTGCCGGAAATCACCTGCTGGGGCGTTTGGGTCACGAAGGTCTCAAACAGCCGCACGAGGGTCTCCCAGGTATTCCCATCCAAGATCCCGGTTTGGGGGAGGTTGGCGTGGCGCTGTACCCAACGGAGGTTGGCGGTGCTGTCCTGGTCCAGCACGCCGGTGGACGGGGTGGGGATGACCTCGTCCAACACTTGGGGCCAGGGCGCGAAACATCCCCCTGCACATGGACCAGGGAGGCGTGGCGCTGGCCCGGATGAATGGGCGCAGCGCCCTGGGAAAACAGGGTCACTGGGGCGGGGCGGGGCCAGCTGTTGAGCCGCTTGGAGATAGGCCGTGTGAATGGCATTCCAGTTTTGCTGGTCCACGACGCCAGTGACCGGGCGGCCATGGACTTTTGGAAGGTCATCACCGCGGCTAGGGTGTCTTCGTCAAAGATGCCCGTGGGGCGGAGAAAGGGAATGGCACGGTCCACATGGGAGATGGTGCGGAGCATCTCCTGCAACGTACTCACAGGCCCGCGGAGAAAAGCGGGAGAGGGGGGGGGGGTCATGGGTTGCTCCTTTCTTGGTCGCTGTCTGTGGAGCCCAGCACCAGGGGAAAGCCGGGGAACTGTCCCGGGTGGTGGCAAGGTATTCCTGCAAGGTCTCTGGCTCCACAGTCTCCCCGGAGGGGCTCTGGTAGGGGAAGAAGTCGGGGTTACTGAGGACGGTTTGGTCAATGCCCAGAAAGCGGTCCACGATGACGTTCCAAGTTTCCTCATTGACCACGCCGGTCTGCGCCAGGTCCGGCATCCTGCTGGAGGGCCTTGACTGCGGCCAAAGTCTCGTCTCCGAAGATGCCGTCGATGGTGAAAAGGGAATGGTAAGGTAAAACTCAGAGAGAATGGACAAAAGGTATTGCAGCAAGGAGACGGCTTCTCCCTGCTGGCCGTAATAGATGGCTTCCTCATAGGTGAATCCTAACTGAAAATAGGTTTGCCCTTGGCTGACCAGTTCCGATAACCGGAGAATCGGTGTATAGATGCACCATCATATACCAGGTGGACTTGCCAATGATGCCATCCACGGTCAGATTAAAGATGCTGGATCTCCCGCACGGCATCCTCCGTGGCGGCATCGAACACTCCATTGACGTCCCAAATCTTAGGAATGGCGGGGTAGGCCGCTGCAATCTGGTTGGCCATAATTTGGGCGATACGGACGTAAGGGCTGACGTCACCCAAACGGAGGGGGACGCCGGGATAGGAGTATTGGATGTTTTGAATGGGAGCGTTGTTTACAATTTCTAAGTTTTCCCCATAGTAATGCTGCAAGATTTCCACGGAATTGTATCCCTCCTGCGCCAGGTGTTCGCTGCCCCACTGGGAGAGGCCATCACAGGTGGAGGTGGTGCCGTTGCAGAAACTGGCGGCCAAGGGCTCTGCAAACCCTGGACGGCGGAGATAACTGGTAAAGAGTGCATCCACCAAGGTGCTGACGCTTTCAAAGATATTGCGCCCTTTGATGAATTTTTTGATCGTAGGCAGTGGACGCGGTGATGTTAAAATCATACCCCTGGCTGGGGTAGAACTCGGTATATACCCGGTTCAGGGCAAAGGAAACCTGCGCCAAGATGTTGGCCCGCAGCGCGGAGACATGCCAGGTGGGATACACCTCGCTGGAAGCGACGTTTTTGATGTAATCCAGGAACGCGACGGTGACGTTTTCCGCGTCGCTGTCTGGGGTGCCTAAGTGCACTGTGATGAGTGGGAACGTAGGGGGTGACAATGATGGGCATACGGTCCCTCCTTTCCTATAGGTTCTGGGGGTGATGTCCACCCGGGACGCTGGCCGGCCGGTGGCCTCGGCCAAAGGGATGAGTGGAAGGTCCTGGATGCTGGTGACCCCCGAGAAAATCTGCACATTCTGCACCAGCAGCAGCTGATACCCGGGGCACTCCACCCAGACGTCACACAGGGAAAAGGGAGCTTCCTGTCCGGGGACTGGCTTTCCCAGGCGTCTGGCGTCTCGATGACGGTGGGCAGGGTGTTGCCGCTGCGGTCACTGGACTGGATGTTCAGCAAATGCTGCTTGGCCATCTTGTCCGTGCTGCACGATGGAGACGGCGGCGTCCTCCACAGGCAGTTGGCCGCGGCTGGTGAACACCCGGGTTTTTAGGATGCCGGATTGTGGCATAGAAACGACCTCCTTTCTCCCCAGTGTATGCCCGACCCAAACTTGGCGTGCTGGGATGATTGACAACCCCGAGGAGATTGGGTACACTGGAGCCATTGGAACATGCGCACACAGGAGGGTTCTATGAACATTACCTTTCTTTATCACAGCTCGTTTTTGGTGGAACTGTCCGGCTGCACCCTGCTTTTTTTTGACTGGTACGGCGGTCCGGTGCCGGACTATGACCGGAGCAAACCGCTGTATGTCTTTGCCAGCCACCACCATGGCGACCACTACGCCCCTGAGATTTTTGCCCAGCTGGGGATGGACAATGTCTGGTACGTTTTGGCCAACTGCATCCGTCTTTCGGCCAAGCGGAAGGCTGCCCTCGGGATTGACGACAGCCATGTGTTCCGTCTGGCAGCAGGCTTACACCTTCCCTGGGGGGCTGGACATACAAACCTACCGCTCCACCGATGCTTAGAGCGTGGCCTTTCTGGTCGAGGTCGAAGGAAAAACCATCTTCCACGCAGGGGACCTGCACTGGTGGCATTGGGCGGAGGAGGACGCGGCCTGGAACCAGGCGATGGAACGGGACTTCAAGAAAGAGTGCGCCAAGCTCCAGGGGAAACCGGTGGACGTGGGCTTCTTCGTCCTGGACCCCCGGCAAGAGGGGAGTTTTGGTGGGGGTTTGACTGGTGGATGCGTACCATGGAAGTCAAGCACGCCTTTCCCATGCACAGTTGGGAGGACTACACCTTGGTACAGACCCTACGAACCCTTCCCTGCAGTGCGCCGTACCGGGACCGGGTGGTAGAGGTCTCTGGCAAAGGACAAGTTTTTTCCTGGGAGGACTGACCATGCGCCCACACTTGCCGCGGATCCCATTCGATGGTATCATCTTTTTACACGACGGAATTTTTCCATGCCGGGCCAGGAAAACCTCTGTTGACTGATTTTTGACCGTGGAGAGAAGGGAGTCATACCATGGAAACCTATCGCATCCTTTCCGGGAAACCTATCCTCGGTGTGCCCACTTGGACTATTTTTGTACCATGGCCCAGCCCTATGCAGGGCTCACGGTACCAGTGGACATCACAGCCTTCTACCAGGCGGTGGGGGCGCGGAAGGTGCCTTTCTTCCTCTCCTTCCTCTACTGTGCGGCCCGGGCTGCCAACGGTGTGCCGGAACTCCGGCAGCGGCTGCGGGGGAGGAAAATTCTGGAGTACGACCACTGTCCCACCTCCCACACTGTGGCCCTGGAGGACGGGACGTACTGTTATTGCACCCTGCGCAGTGACCTCCCGTTTTCAGACTACCTCCCCATGCCATCCAGACCCAGGAAGCGGCCAAGGCCCAGCGCAGTTTGGACGACGGGGGAGAGGAGGATGCCTTGCCCCTCCTCTTCATCTCCACCCTGCCTTGGGTGCATTACGAGGCCCTTGTCCAGCCCACCCCCAGCCCGGCAGACACCAACCCACGGATCACCTGGGGCGGTTCCGGCGAGAGGGGGACAGGGTGGTCCTGCCGGTCAGCCTCCTGTGCCACCATGGCTTGGTAGACGGGCTGCACATGGCCCATTTCTACGCCAATTTGGAGAGGGAACTGGCCCAGTGGGTGGAGAAAGAATAAGGGCGATGGACCTGTTCTAAGACAAAACAACCAGCGGGACACCGAGGTGCATCGGTGTCCCGCTGGTTTTCTTTTTGGAGGATAGAGGATCAGAGGTTACTTGGATGGTATGGTAACGGTCCATCAATAGGCTTCCTGGAACTTCCGCTCGTAGGCTTCCTTCAGCTCGTCCCGGAAGTCGGGGTGGGCAATCTCGATGAGGGCCCGAGCCCGCTGGCGGAGGGTCTGCCCCGGAGCTGGGCGATGCCGTACTCGGTGACTACATAGTGGGTCTCAAACCGGGAGAGGGTGATGGGCCGGCCGGCGTCAAACTGCTCCACAATCCGGGAGGCCTTGCCGCCCATAGCAGTGGAGGGCATGGCAATGATGGATTTGCCCCCCTTGGAGAAGGAGGCGCCCCGGACAAAGTCCACAAACCCCGCCGGCGCCGCTGAAGATTTTGTCGGCGCTGATGGAGAGCGCGGCCACCTGGCCGATGAGATCCGCGCTGAGGGCGGAGTTTACCGACACCACGTTGTCGTTCTGCCCAATGACCCTGGGGTCGTTGACGTAGTTGACGGGGAAGATCTGCAGTTTGGGGTTCATCCGGGCGTACTCATAGAGTTCCTCCCGGCCATAGAGGTAGGTGACCACGGAGACGCCGTTATTGATCTGCTTGCGGCGGTTGTTGATGTTCCCCGATTTCAGCAGGCCCAAAGCGCCGTCGCAGAGCATCTCCGAGTGGACCCCCAGGTCATTCTTGTCCCCCAGGAAGTGGAGGATGGCGTCAGGGATGGTGCCAATGCCCAGCTGGATGCAAGCGCCGTCCTCAATGAGGCTGGCACAGTTGCGGCCGATCTGCTCCTCGATCTCTCCCACGGGAAGGATGGGGCGGAGGAAGAGGGTTCGTCACACTCCACCGCCAGGTCGATGTCGTCGATGTGGACCAGGGTGTCTCCATAGGTCCGGGGCATGTTGCGGTTGATTTGGGCGATGACCAGTTTGGCGCATTCCGTGATGCATTTGGTATAGTCTACCGTGACGCCGTAAGAGCAGTACCCCTCTCATCGGGAGGGAGAGGGTGATAAGGGCCACATCAATGGGGATGATCCCTCATAAAACAGCCGGGGGGACTCCCAAAGAGGTTGGGGGTGTAGTCAGCTCGGCCTTCGTTGACCGCATCCCGGCTGCCGGGGCTTAGCGAACAGGGAGTTGTGCCAAAAGTGGTAACCATCTCCGGCTTGGTGTATTTGCAGGGGCCCAGGGCCAGCATGTGGACGATCTCCACGTTCTGATAGGCCTGGTAGTTATCAATCATCGCGTTGACCAAGGCCTGGGGTTCCCCACGCTGTGGGCCAAAGCAACCCGGTCGCCGGAATGGATGTGCTGCACTGCCTCTTGGGCTGTCACGAACTTTGCCATATCACGATTCTCCTTCCTGTGGCACTGGCGGCGGGACGCCGTCCGCTCGATAGTTGCAGTATAGCCGTCAGGAAGCGGAATGTAAAACGCGGAATCTTAAAACCGGGTATCGAGAAAATTCAACATTCGCCCCCGCCTGCCTCCTGCTTGACGTGCTGCAGGAACTGCCGGGCGGCGGGGGAGAGGGTGTTGGCATGCTTGCAGGCCACACCGATCTGCCGGGTGGCGGGCGGGTCCAGTTCCCGGACCTCCAGGTGGTAGGGGGCGTTTTTCAGCAGAAGCTCCGGCAGGATGCTGATGCCCAGCCCCTGCTTCACCATGGCCATGACGGCGTAGTCATCCTTGGCCGAATAGGTGATCCGCGGCGTGTGCTGGGTTTTGCGGAAGAGCTCCCGGGTGTCGTTGTCCAGGGAGTCCAGCCGGAGAATGGGGGACTGCTTCAGCTGCTCCACGGTGACCCGCGCACAGGCCGGGGCCTGGTTCGGGGGGAAGATGGCTAAAATCCGTTCTTCCAGAAGCAGGGTGGTCTCAAAGTGTCCGCTGGCAGGCAGGCGGAGAAAGCCCAGGTCGATCCGCCCCTCGCTGAGCCAGCGCTCGATGTCCTCGTAGCTGCCCTGGAGCAGCTCAAAGGTGATGTCCGGGTGGCGCTGGGAGAAGGTCTGGAGCAGCCGGGGCAGCAGGTGGACCGACACGCTCAGCCAGGTGCCAATGCGCACCTGCCCCACCTCCAGCCCGTGGAACTGGGCGGCCTGGCGGAGCAGCTCCTGGTTCTGCTGGCAGACTGCCCGGATGGCGGGCAAGAGGGCCTCCCCTCGGCGGTCAGGCGCACGCCGAACCGGTCCCGGGCCAGGAGCTTCAGGCCCAACTCGTCCTCCAGCCCGGTGATGATGTGGCTGATGGCCGACTGGGTGTAACCCAGAACCTCCGAAGCCTTGGTAAAGCTGCCCAGGTCTGCGGTTTGCAGCAGGACTTCGTATTTTTAATGCTCATAGGCAGAGTCCTCCTCAATGGGGGTGTTTTCCCACAGTATACCATAGAATGTCCCCCTTGTCCTGGGGGTAGTATGAAGGGTTTTGAAATCGAGTTTTAAAAATGGTCGTTTTACAAAGCCCGGCGGGGGAGACTATACTGGCCTTAAGAAAGCCCGGCGGCCCTGCCGGGACGAAACCGACGGGAGGATTGACCATGCAGAAGCAAACGACCCAGCTCACATCCAAACAGTGGGTGGACCAGATGCTGCGGGAACACTACGAAAAGGCCCGGCAGGCCAAAGCCGAGGGACGGCTGGTGTGTTGGAGCACCTCCATTGCCCCCCAGGAACTGCTGACCACCATGGACATTGTGACCATGTATCCGGAAAACCACGCCGCCGCCATCGGCGCCCGGCGGGACACCGAGCCCTTCATCTCCTACACGGAGCGGGCGGGCTATTCCTCTGACCTGTGCTCTTACGCCCGGGTGAACCTGGCCTATTCGAAGATCCAGCACAGCGAGGCGGAGAACATGCCCATGCCGGACTTCCTCCTGTGCACCACCAACATCTGCCACACGGTGATCAAGTGGTACGAGAACCTGGCCCGCGAGCTGAACATCCCCCTTATCATGTTTGACACCCCCTTCAACCACACCGGATGAGGTCCAGGACCACAACGCCAAGTATATGAAGGGGGGAGCTCTACGCCATCATCGACCAGCTGGAGGAGATCACCGGCCGGAAGTTTGACTACGACAAGCTTCGGGAGGTCATGGAGATCTCCAACGAGACCTGCTATTGGTGGAAGAAGGCCACAGAGAAGGCCGCCGCCCACCCCCCCCCCCCTGGACGGGTTTGACATTTTCAACTACATGGCCATCATCGTTTTTGCCCGGGGCACCACCGAGGCCCGGGACCTCTTCCACCTCTGGCATGACGAACTGGAGGAGAAGATCCGCAACCACCAGGGCCCCTGGAAGGACCAGGAGGAGAAGTACCGGGTCCTGTGGGACGGCATCGCCTGCTGGCCCTACCTCCGCTACACCTACAAGACCCTAAAAAAGCTGGGTATCAACATGGTCACCTCCACCTACCCCAAATCCTGGACGGTGAGTTACGAGACCGGGGACATCGAGGGCATGGCCGGGCATACTCTGCCAACGTCTACCCCAACCGGAACCTGAACTATGACGTGGCCAACATGGTGAACCTGGCCAAGAAGTTTGACCTGGACGGCATCATCTTCCACTCCAACCGCAGCTGCAAGCTCATGGACTTCCGGCAGTATGAGGTCCAGCGCCGGGTGCTGGAGGAGTGCAGGGTGCCCTCGGTGATCTTCGACGGGGACCAGACCGACCCCGCCTCTTCTCCGAAGCCCAGTATGAGACCCGCATCCAGGCCCTAGCCGAGATGATGGCGGAGAACAAAGCCAAGAAAGGACGGGCGGCACAATGACAACACTGCAAACCATGATCCAGGACCTGTGTACCGCAGGGGCCAACCCTCAGGCCACCATCCAGACCAGTTTGAAGGAGACCGGGAAACCTGCCGTGGGCTGCTTCCCCCTGTTTGTCCCGGAGGAACTGATCTACGCTGCCGGGTTCCTGCCGGTGGGGATGTGGGAGGTATCTCTGCCTTCCAGAAGTCCAACCAGTACATCCAGAGTTTCGCCTGCTCCATCATGCGGGCCAATTTGGAACTGGGCATGTCCGGGGCTTACGACTTCCTGAAGGCGGCCCTCATCCCCTCCCAGTGCGACACCCTGAAGTGCGTCTGTGAGAACTTCAAGGTGGCCGTACCCAAGGTCCCCGTCATCAGGGGTGACCATTCCCAGAACCGGACCATTCAGGCTGCCCACGGCCATCTGCTGGATGAGTTTGACTATCTTGCCCAGGCCCTGGCCAAAGTCCAGACTCGGACTGCCAGCCCATGCCCTTGGAAGAGGCCTTTGCCATCTATGAGGACTACCGTGCTGCCATGATGGCCTTCCTGGACACAGTGCCGGATTACCTCAACACCATCACCCCCAAGGTCCGCCACCTGATTTTGAAGGCGGCCTGGTTCATGGATAGAAGGTTTACACCGAGAAGATCCGGGCCTCACCGCGGCCCTGCAGGCCCAGCCCAAGGAAGTCTTTTCCGGGAAGAAGTTCCTGGTCACCGGCATCATGCTGGACTCCCTGCCGGTGCTGGACCTGCTGGAGGAACTGAACGTGGCGGTGGTGGACGACCTGCTCTGCCACGAGTCCATGCAGTTCCGCACCCCCTACCCGAGAAGGGGGGACCGTGGCCTCCAAGCTGGCCTACCGGTTCCTGGACCTGAAGGGGCTTCCCCCTCTATGAGCCCAAGAAGCCCCGGGGGTAAGTGGCTGGCCCAGCTGGCCAAGGCACGGGGGGCTGACGCGGTGTACTTCTGCCTCATGAAGTTCTGTGACCCAGAGGCCTTTGACTACCCCCTGGTAAAGAAGGACCTGGAGGAGGCCGGGGTCCCCCTGCTGAGCGTGGAGCACGACCAGCTGGTGGAGTCCACCGAGCAGCTGCGCACCCGGATTCAGGGCTTTTGGAGATCAATCTGTCCTGATACAGGACAGGAAAGGAGCAAGTTTCGGATGTATTTGGGATTGGATATCGGTTCCTCCTCCTCTAAGGTGGTCCTTTTGGGGAGGCAGGGGAGATCTTAGCGGCTCAGGTGGTGAACCTAGGCACGGGGACCAAGGGCGTTCATCAGGCCTTGGAGGCCGCCTATGCCCAGGCAGGGGTGGGGCCGGAAGAGGTCCGTTACGCTGTGGTCACCGGCTATGGCCGGATGACCTACCAGGGGGCGGACAAGCAGATCACCGAGATCAGCTGTCACGCCAAAGGGGTGCGCCATCTCTCCCCGGAAGCCCGCACCATCGTGGACGTGGGCGGGCAGGACACCAAGGTCATCCGCCTCAACGACCAGGGGGGCGTGGAGAACTTCGTCATGAACGACAAGTGCGCCGCCGGCACCGGCCGGTTCCTGGAGGTGATGGCCCGGGTGCTGGACTGCCCCATCCAATCCCTGGCCCAGCTGGCGCGGGCAGGGAGGCGCCGGTGTCCATCAGCAACCTGTGCACCGTGTTTGCCGAGTCTGAGGTGATTTCCCCCACCTGGCCGCCGGGGTATCCCAGGCCAATGTGGCTGCCGGGGCCATCCATTCCATCGCCACCCGCATCGTGGGCATGGCTTACCGGGTTGGCGTGGAGCCTCAGGTGGTGATGACCGGGGGCGGCGCCTCAACGGCGCCCTGGTGGATGCCCTCAGCCAGTCCCTTCACCAACCGGTCCAGGTCCTGGGGAACCCCAGGTGATGGGGCCCTGGGGGCCGCCGTGTGTTTGCCCGGGAGTTTGCCCAAAAGCAGGCCGCGCAGGCCATTGTCTGAAGCCCTTTCGCCATAGCTCTAAAATCAAAGTGGAGCAAAGCCAGGGGCGGCAGCACATTTGCTGCCGCCCCTGGCTTTTCCCCCTCTTTGGAAAACACGCCGTGCCTAGGACCGATGGCCAACCGTTTCCATAAGTGCGTTAAAGTCGGCCCGGTCACGGAGAAAGGCATATTCCTCGTGAGTGGACAGTTCGAAACAAAACATATCTGCTAGTCTGCTGGACAGGAAGGTGGATCCGCCGGCGTCGTCTGCGCTGGCGTACAGGGATGCGCCTGGGGATCCCATGTCTCTTTCATGGCAGGCAGCATCTGGGAGAGGATGGCGACGCAAGCATCGCCATCCTGCGCATCTATGGCAATCTGCAGGCGGGCGTTGTAGCGCATCCAACCGGGGAAGCAGAAAAGGGAGGTTACGGTTTCGTACAAGTCTGCCAGGGCCTTCGCCTCTTGCAGGCGCTTTCGCAGCAGGGCCCATTCCAGCTTGTTCATCAATGCCGTTTGGATCTCTGTGACCCCGTGTAAGATGCGGTGTTCCCAAATCCCCTGTGCCTGCTCGTATTTCCCCTGGCGCTGGTAGAGAATGGCCAACTGTTCCTCCTCCTTGTCGATGGGGAATCTGGGAGCGTTTGGATGAGCTCCTCCGCTTTGGAGAATTCCCCGCGGTTGCGCGCGTAGGAAATCAGCATGCCGACGGCAGTGTCCCTGATTTCCTGGGTGTCACTGCGGGCCAACCGCTGATACCATGTTTCTAAGGTGGTCTGGTACTCCTCGGGCTGTTGGACTGGGTACAGGGACAAGGGCGCCCTCCAGATAGAGCGCGGCGGAATACAAGAGGGCCTCGCACGTGGGGTATTCCTGGACCTTGTCCCAGGCGGCCTGGAAGGCGGCTTGGTACCCCTGTTCCTGGACCATCTGATCCAGATGGTCCACAAAGGTTTCGATTTCCACGTCAGACAGATCCTCCTGAAAGGACAGAAGGGTGTTCAGGTCGGTGCGCAGCAGCCTGGCCAGGGCGGGCAGCAGGGTGATGTCGGGGTAGGTGCTCCCTTTTTCCCATTTGTTGACCGCAGGCGTGGACACACCCAGGTACGCTGCGACTTGCTCTTGGGTCAGGGACAAGTCCCGCCGCCTTTGACGAATGATTTGGTTGATCTTCATGGGTCACCTCCGTCGTTTTGTGAGCCCATCATACCAGAGAGAATCGGATCGCACAATGGAGCTATGGTTAAAGCCAGACGTGGGAAACTTAACCGTAGATGTTGGCAGCACCGGCCCTTCCACGCCTTGCTGCCCTCGTTGACAAACCTCCCTGCCCCGGGTATACTGTGGCCAGAGAAATCCAGGGAAAGGAGGGCTTTTTATGCCCGTTTCTGTTGTGGTGGGGGACCTCACCCGTTTGCCAGTGGACGCCATCGTCAACGCCGCCAACACTGCCCTGGCCCCGGGAGGCGGGGTGTGCGGGGCCATCTTTGCCGCTGCCGGCTATGGGGAGCTGGACCGGGCCTGCCGGGCCATCGGGGGCTGTCCCACAGGGCAGGCGGTGCTCACACCGGGCTTTGCCCCCTGCCTACCAAGTATATCATCCATACTGCAGGGCCCATCTGGCACGGGGGCGGCCAGGGAGGCAAAGCTGCTCCGCAGCTGTTATGACACTTCCCTCTGCCTGGCCTGGGACCAGGGGTGCCGGTCCATCGCCTTCCCCTGATCTCCGCAGGCATTTACGGCTACCCTAAACAGGAGGCCCTGGAGATTGCGCTGGACGCCATGGCGCGCGTTGCCCAGGACCACCCCATGGACATCACCCTGGCAGTGCTGGACCCTGGGATCGCCGACCTGGCGGAGGCCATCCGACAGAAGGGAAGGGGAACCTTCTGTGCCCATAGAAGTGGTGGCAGCCCTCCTCCTGCGGAGGGAGAAATTCCTGGCCTGCCAGCGGCAAGGCCAGGGGTTGCTGTGGGAGTTTGTAGGAGGCAAAGGTAGAGCCGGGGGAGACAAACCCCAGGCTTTGGTCAGGAATGCCAGGGAGGAGCTGGGGGTGACGGTGTCGGTTGGCCGCCCGGTGTTGGAACTCACCCACGCCTACCCGGACCTCACCATCCACCTAACCCTGTTTGCCGCGTCTTTCACCGGGGAGGAGCCCCAGCGGTTGGAGCATGCAGACCTCCGGTGGATGACGTGGCAGGAGGCCCAGTCCTATCCCTTCTGCCCAGCAGACCAAGAAATTCTGGCGCAATTGGGTCAAATTGGGCCCTTTGGAAAAGGGTGAGCCTGTGCGTCTGATCATTTCCCCGCCAAAAAATGCGGGAGGACACCGACAGTTTTCCCATGCCACAGCCTGCCTCGCTTTCTGCCCCAAACCCGGGAGATTCTGGCGGTCCTTCGGGCCATGTCCCCGGCGGAACTCCAAACCCTGTGGAAGTGCAGTGACCGGATCGCGGCCCAGAATGTGGCCCGTCTGGAGACCATGGACCTGGAGCGCCGCCTGACCCCGGCGGTGATGGCCTACGAGGGGATCCAGTACCAGTACCTGGCCCCAGGGGGTGCTGACCCAGGAAGAACTGGACTACCTGGAGGGGCACCCAGGATCCTCTCTGGGTTCTACGGATTGTTGCGCCCCTTTGACGGGGTGGTTGCATATCGGTTGGAAATGGGAGCCAAGCTCTCCGTGGCAGGGAAAAAGACCTGTATGCCTACTGGGGGATACCCTGGCCCAGGCCCTGTGGGAGGAGAGTGACACCGTGGTGAACCTGGCCTCCCAGGAATACAGCCGTGTATCGCTGCCCATCCGAAACCAGGTACCCGGCTGATCACCTGCATCTTTGGGGAGGTCCGCCAGGGGAAGGTGGTGGAGAAGGGTACCCTGTGTAAGATGGCCCGGGGGAGATGGTCGCTGCCTGGCCCAGCAGGGCGCGGAAGAGCCGGAGGTTATGCAATCCCTGTCCCCTTGGGCTACCGGTTCCAGCGGGACCGGTCCGATGAGACGACCTATGTATTTTGTAAGGAGGCATGAAGCCATGTTAGAAGTTGGTACCAAAGCGCCGGACTTTACCCTGCCGGACAAGGACGGAACCCCGTCTCCTGTCGGACTTTTTGGGCAAGAAGGTGGTCCTGTATTTCTATCCCCGGGACAACACCCTGGCTGCACCCGCCAGGCCTGTGCCTTTGGGGCAGCCTACGGACAGTTTCAGGCCCTGGGGGGTGGAGGTCATCGGGTGAGCAAGGACTCTGTGGCCTCCCATCAGAAGTTTGCCGCCAAGCACGACCTGCCTTTCCTGCTTCTGGCCGACCCGAGACCCAGGTGATCCAGGCCTATGATGTGTGGAAGGAGAAGAAACTCTACGGCAAGGTGTCCATGGGCACCGTTCGGTCCACCTATGTCATTGATGAGCAGGGGATTATCACCGCTGCCCTGCCCAAGGTGAAGCCGGATACCAATGCCCAGGAGATCCTGGCCCTGCTGAAAGGAGCGTCCAACCCTTGAAACAACATCCATCGTACGGGCCAGACCCCAACGCCGTCTACCCCAACGAGGCGGTCAAACAGGTCTGTTTTTTGAAAACGTCATCACCCGCCCCAATATCCAGGTGGGGGAGTACACCTACTATGATGACATCGACGGTCCAGAGCAGTTTCAGGACCATGTCACCCATCACTATCCCTTCCTGGGGACAAGCTCATCATCGGCAAGTTCTGCGCCATTGCCCGGGGCATTGAGTTTGTGATGAACGGGGCCAACCACCGGATGAACAGCGTCACCACCTACCCCTTCAACCTCATGGGCCACGGATGGGAGAAGGTAACCCCACCCTGGAACAGCTCCCCTTTAAGGGGGACACGGTGGTGGGCAACGACGTGTGGATCGGCCAGAACGTCACGGTGCTCCCAGGGTTCACATTGGAGATGGGGCCATCGTGGCGGCCAACTCCGTGGTGAGCCGAGACATCCCCCTTATGTCATCGCCGGGGGGCAACCCCCTGCCGGGTGATCCGGCCTCGGTTTTGATCCCGACCTCACAGCCTACCTTCTGGACTTGAAATGGTGGGACTGGCCGCCGGAGAAGATTTTCCGCAACCTGGAGAAGCTATGCAGTGGGGACTCCAACCCAGATTCGAACCATCGAATGAAACAGGAAGGAGATACAAGCATGAAACAACTGTGCAAAAAGGAGGGGCCTTGTGCCTGGCTGTGGCACTGCTCCTCACCCTTCTGGCTGGCTGTCAGGGGGGAGACAGAGCAGAGCACCGGGGAGACCCCGCAAGACACCACCCAGTCCGTCACAGACACGGTCCAGGTGGACTACAGCGACAGCGCCAACTGGGCCTACTATGCCGAGGGCGCAGGGAAAGACGTAGACGTCTTTCTCATCTGCCCCACAGTGGATATGGGAGATAACGGGAACTACAACATGTCCCTGGAGGACACCGAGACCAAATCGGCTTTCGTGGGTGCTCTGAACATGGAACGGGGATTTACGAGGACACCGCCACCCCTATGCCCCCTACTACCGGCAGGTGACTTTTTCCGGTCTACTCCATGACGGCAGAGGAGCAGGAGGCCTATTTGGACCTGGCCTACCAGGACGTGTCGGACGCGTTTACCTACTACATGTCGGAGGTCAACGACGGTCTACCGCTGATCCTGGCAGGGGTTCTCCCAGGGGTCCCAAATGCTGCTGCGGCTGCTGGAGGACTATTTTGACGAAGCGTCCTACCAAGACCTGCTGGTGGCCGCCTACTGCATCGGCTGGCCGGTGACGGAGGAGGA
>VOFG01001386.1_pt1 | contig 48000 bp, 61 predicted proteins | sample 5384171 | NCBI WGS metagenome assembly VOFG01 (sample SAMN12384726, study PRJNA508395) | human gut metagenome | isolation source: healthy gut F | host: Homo sapiens
AATCGGATGTATTGATTTTGGTCAACTCTTAGGACTTAACTTGGGCCACAGCCCCTGTAAGTTCTTTCTTCTTAACTGCACCATAACCGATTACTACGACATCGTCCAAAAGTTGAGTATCGTCTCTCAAAGTTATAACCATATTAGGCTTAACTTTAACCTCAGCATTCTTTGTAACCAATAAATGAAACGACCAACACATCTTTGGCATTTGCATTTAATGTAAAATTTCCATCAAAAATCGGTAATTGTACCTACCGAAGTTCCTTTGATAATGACATTTGCACCTATAACCGGTTCGCCTGTTGCATCATTTACGACTCCCTTAACTGTAATCTTCTGCGCAAACAGCCCTAAAGAGACAAATAGAAAGGACAATAAGAAAAAAACCTCCTGTTAAACTTCTTGTTATTTCTTATCATATAAATTTGTTTTTAAAATGTTTTTTCAAGCATTATTATTAGTGGAAAGCATCAATCATAAGACCTGAGATATACTTTCTTTTTAATCAACTTTCTCGAAAGTAATGTCATCAATATAGAAAACTACAGGTTCTGTTCCTTTTGGTACATTGATATGAAGAGGGGCTTTCAACATATCAATCTCCTTATTACCATCCAAATGGAAAGGTTGGATTTCACTTGAACCCATTTTCCTGGTTTCACCCATCCAGTCTTAAGCATAGACGAACGATAAGGCGATTCGAAATCTGGTTTTTCATTAGAATTTGGAGCAAGTTTTTTGCCGTCCTTATATTTGGCGTTCGGGAAATACATCGTAAAGTTTTTCAATTTACCTGACTCTATAAAAAATCCAACACTTGGCTATGTATTTTCCATCTTTCAATTCCACAAGACCGTTTTGGTTGAATGTTCCACATGCCATCTTCAGTTTCTCTAAAAATACTTTCGCTTTTAAAGCACAGACTGTGTTTTCCATTTGGTGTATGATTCTTTGAATCTGTAACGGCGAATACATCATTATCCTGCAACCACCAGTTACATGAACTTTTAACAGATAGGTTTGCGGCCATCTTGCCTACCTCGAAAGCGTAATTGTTTTTATTAAATGTCTGAGCGTTTGCTGAAGCCATTGAAGCAATGACCAATCCAAGGAATAATACTTTTTGTTTTCATGATAATTAAATTTTAGTTTATGAATTATTGTTTTCTCTTAAATATCGTTCTTTTAGACTTTAAATTAAATGTAGGTTGTCTGATGTCTTTGCAAGTTTAGGGATTATATTTTATATATACAAATAATTTTAAAATATAATCACACTTAAGGGTGATACTTAACTATAATAAACACAATGTAAATTCTATGCTTTTTGCGATACTTATTTAGGACTATGGGAAAGAAACTTTCGGATTATATGACATGGGACGGACTTTGGATAAAGAAAAAATCGCAAGCTTAATATTTTTTTCGATATGTAAGCTTGCGATACCCTAAACAAAAAATTAATTAATAAACTGTATCCAGTGGTTTAATCTGATATGTAAACTCGTAATCTTTTATATGTTAGCCTGTATTGAGGCAAACAGGTGCTACCCCAACTATTTTCGCCACCTAATCCTTGCTGGGCGTAATCTATGCATACTTCGATAAAATCGGCAGGTTCTACTTGACCTGAATGCCTTTGATCTTTGAGGTCACCATCGTCAAGAGATTCAATTGTATAGTTCAATGCTACCATAGAGAAAGGTTTTGAAGCCACAAAATTCAAACCTATACCACCTTTATTTGTTTGGTTCCACCATCTGATGTCGGTCTTACAACCATTTTCTTGCGGACGAATGTATGGGTAGAATTGTTCTTGTGTGGTCATTTTATATATACCGACAAACGAATTGTGGTTTCTGTCTATATAGTTTTCTACAGGTCCTCGTCCATAGAAATGGCTATAATACATTTCTTTAGGCATCCTCATACGCATTCCGTAACGGAACATATTTGGAACTTTTTTGCCTTTATCTGTCAAGAGTTTCTGAGTAACCTGAATGGCTCCCTCATTGTTGATGACATACGATAGTCTTAATATAGAGAATACCTCAGGCATTTGATATTCCGCATCTACATAGACCATGGAATTTTCAACTTTAGAAGTAATGTTGTTCAGTTTCATTACCGGATTTTTCCAGACTTTATACTTGAGGTTGAGACGTGCGCCATAGTCATTGTCTGTTCCGGCACGCCAGAAATTTGGTGTCAAGCTTGAGCCTTTTTCTATCATTGATACTCCATTGACATCGTAACGACACAGGAAACCATCGACCTTGCTAAACTCTATATTAAAGTCCTCGCCTTCAACTATTACTCTGTTAACATCCGGTTCCTTTATACGAGGTGCTATAATTTCGGCATGACCAACGGGATTGTTGCTCAACTGTTGGAACTTATGATTAGGAATATTTACTTCAATCTGGCTTTTAGCTATGATATGACCGGCCTGAAGCAACTGTTCGGATTGCTTGAGTGTGTAATAGACATTCAAGTAGACCTCGTCTGTATCGGCAAAGTTTGAGCGTGAGAATGGAATCTGAAGTTCAACAGTTTCTCGCGCCGGTACATCAAGTTTTGAAACAATTCCTTCTTCAACAATTTTTCCATTTACTGACAAGTCCCAATTCATGATATATGCATCAAGACTGCGGAAGAAATATTCATTATAAACATTTATTTTTCCATTCTTGATATCGGATGCACTTGTCCATATCGGTTGATGGAAATATTTGACCTCATAACTTTGCGGATTAGGCACACGATCAGGACTGATTAGTCCGTTGGCACAGAAATTATTGTCGGAAGCATCATACGGATTAAAATCACCTCCATAGGCATAATACATATTACCATTTTTTCATCATATCTACGAATACCTTGATCTACAAAGTCCCAAATGAAACCTCCCTGAAACTGAGGATATTTGCGTATCATGTTCCAATAATGTTCGAAACCTCCCATTGAATTACCCATTGAATGCCCGTACTGCATTGGATAAGAGGCTTTTTAGGATTTGCCTTTACATATTTTTCGCAAGGACTGTATCCCGCGTACATAGGACAGAATATGTCAGTATAGTTAACACTTGGATTTTTTTGAGCGATTCTTCCAATGGCATGCCTTTATTAAGGTCTCTGATAACCTGAGACATAGCCGGTTCAAACTGACATGCCCTAGAAGGATCTTCATTCTTAATCCAATTATAGCAAGCCTCAAAGTTAGGTCCCATACCTGCTTCATTACCCAACGACCAGAATATTATGGAAGGATTGTTGAAATTGCGCTGTACATGGCGTTGATTCCTTTCGAGGTGCGCTTTAGCATATTGTTTGTTTTTGCAAGCGAACGATCTTCGAAGAGCATCATCCCATGTGATTCAATATTAGCTTCTGCACACACATAAATTCCATATTTATCGCACAAATCATACCAATATGTATCATTAGGATAATGGCTCGTACGTACGGCATTTATATTTAATTCTTTCATGAGACGTATGTCCTGAAGCATTCTTTCCTTACTGATTACATATCCATAATCCGGGTCAATCTCGTGACGATCGGCACCTTTGAATAATACAGGCTGTCCGTTCACGAGAATTTGTCCTTTTTCGTTATCCAGTTCCACCTTGCGGAAACCAACATTTACGGAATTACCTCACCATTTGAAATGGCAAGAAGTTTATAAAGGTTAGGAGTCTCTGCAGTCCATTTCAGAGGAGACTTCACATTGAAGCTTACTGTCTGGTGACCACTCCCTGAAACCGTCTTGGTTTCGACAGGCTGTCCGTCCGGAGAGAATAGTTCGAGAGATACCGTCTGACGTCCATTTAATTTTAAAGAAACGTAAAGTGTAGCATCAGTATATGTTTTGTCCAAATCTGGCATTATACGGAGATCGTCAATACGTTTATTATTTCTGGCGTAAAGATAACAATCGCGCGACACGCCACTCAGCCTATAGTAATCCTGGTCCTCAAGATAAGTTCCATCGCACCATCTGAATACCTGGAAAGCAATAAGGTTTTCCTTTCCAAATTTCACATAAGGGGTGAGATCAAACTCTGCCTCAAGTTTACTATCTTCACTATATCCTACGAATTTTCCATTTACATAAAGATAGATATTTGATGTCACCGCACCAAAATGTGCTATGACTGTTTTTCCTTTCCAATTGGCAGGAATGACAAAACTTCTTCTATAAGAGCCTACATGATTATTCTCAACAGGAAATTTAGGCGGAGTATGATAATATTTGTTGGTCCATGCCTGGGTTAGGTCGTTTATTTCGCAGTCTTCAATCTGGCTTCTCCATGGATAGCCAAGATTGACATACTGCGGGTCGCCATATCCGTTCATTTCCCAATTTCCGGGCACAGGCATTTTGCCCCATCCACGGTCGTTGAAATCTGTTTTATAAAAATCAAGAGGGCGCATATCCGAATCTTTTACCCAATTGAATTTCCATATTCCATTCAAAGACATGATATTTTCCGAGAGCCATTTATCACCTTTCATGGCAAGTTCTTCAGACTCATAAGCAAAATAATATGTATGCATCGGCATGCGGTTCACCTGGTTTACTTCAGGGTCTAACCACTCTGTCCTATTCTGCGCCACACCATTTACTGATGCAAGCATCATAGCTAAACATAATGTTTTTATGGTTTTCATAAATCTACAATGTTAAGTTTAAGTTACTTATCAGTTCTTTATTTCTGAATTTCTATCAGCATTGTTTTTTTCGGAAGTCAAAGTGAATTGTTGTCCCAGCGACATTCCGTTTATAAGATTTACGACGTTCTTTATGTTTCCTTTCTTTGACTTCAAAGTCACAATGGCATCTGTACATCCTAAATTTATAATCGACATGACATATTTGTTCTTGCCTGTCGGAACGACTCTCCACATACAACCTTTTGTGTTTATTCCATTTTTCTCTACAATGAACACATCCGGCATAAGTTTCTTCTGTTCGAGAATTCTAAATGATTCGTTAGTTATTTTGCCAATGCCATCCATAGGGATTAACTTGCCTTTAGATGCGTTCAAGGAGATATTCCGAGGTTGTCCATATTCATTTTTCTTCAAACTGACAGAATCTATAATAACCGTGCCGCCATTGTCAAGATATTTTTGTATGGAATTAAACTCTGCATCTGTCACAAATTCTGTTTTCGACACTACTATCAATTCCCAAAGATTATTTTTCTGACTGTTGATTATATCTTCCGTAGCAAATCCCAATGGAACACCGTTGAAATACATTTTGCGATAAAGATCGAAAAGGTTTTGCATATGGAACCACTTGTTGATGACAGAAGTTTTAGAATAGAACAGGCGTATAGGCTGTTTAAGGCTTTGCATTGCTGCGATTTCACTACTGAAAGCATTAAGATCCATCATTGTTTTTGCAACTTCGTTTGCCACCCTTGGCTGCTGAACCACACTTGCCGCATATGCATTGTTCATCGCATTGTCAGGCCCTCTATAATTCATCAGATCTTTCGTATAGCTCCGTCTTTTTCTCTTGCCCAAAACCATGTATAATTAACATTCATACCATGGAGGGTTGCAAGCCAATATGCAGAACGAACAAAGTCAGGTGTCATATAAAGGTTACGATACTGTGACGAGGAAAGGTAATGTGACTCGAGTTTACATTTGGCTTGTTTGAGAAACCGACCTGCAAAATCATAAGTCATAGTCACTTCTTTCCAATCGAAAGAATAAACCCTTCCCAATATTCTTTTTTCCTTTCTGCGGTTCCACTGTTTCTTTACTATTTTAGCGTCATTACCGATTATATCAGAAAGTTTTGTCAGAGCTTCCATGTCAATACCATGATCTATCTTATCGTCCGAGAAAAGATGTGGCATGATTTTTAAATGTGTTTTTGCATCAGAATCGTATTTCTTTATTCCTGAATCAAGGAACTTGAACCATTCTGTCACTCTATCCATATTAAACGACATCCAATCATAGCCGGCCGGTTTTCCTTAAGATTTACGGCAAACGGAACTTGAAACTCCACCTCATCAAAAGAAGAGAATGATGTATTCCATAATTTATTGAGATGAGCTATATTGCCATGCTTGTTTTTCAACCAAACACGGAACTTTTTCCATTGTATATTTCGAGATTACACCAGTAGCCCACGTTTTCTGCATAGAAAACCAATGCGGTTCATTTGACAGTATATACCCCATATCAGTATAGGCCTTTGCCTTTCATTAAAGGTATCGTAGATTTAAATGTCGTTTCCCAAAATCTACGTATGTTAGGATTGTCAATATCGTATTTTGTAAAGTATCTTGAGCCTATACCTAAATCAGGGTCAATGTCCAAGGCCCATTTTGGAGCTACTCCATGCCATAAAAGTACATAACCGGAATATTTGGATGGATATTTGGCTATCTTTTTCAACACCCATATACGAAAGATCTCCGTTCTCATTTTTTATGGATGGTAACGCCAATGAAACTCTATCGACTTTTCCACAATATTCATTAACCATGAAGTCGGGCTTCGTAAAATAATCATTTATATATACAGGTCGATTGCCACTCACAAATTGGTTTCCTTTTACTTTAATGGATTCCCCAATCTATAGAAGGAACCGGACGACGTACATATTTGCCTGATATAACACCTTGTAATTCTTCGATAGCGGTATCAAGCATTTTGTTTACTTCATCTCTTTCGAATTCGGCAAGCTCTGCAGCCATCTTTTCTGCATCTTTTTATAAGCCCGGCCATGCTCTGAACTGATAAACATTAGGCTCAATGTTTTTCTCATCCCAAGCTGCATAGCCAAGAAATGTCTTGGACATCCATACTGCAAGTTCTTCACGCTGTACATCAAGCCCTTTGCTTTTAGCCTCAATTATCAATGAATTTAATTTAGAAATTTTCTTTTCTGCATTTTCTACAGACTCCGATGCCATTATTAACGCAGGAATCAATAAAAAAATACAGAGAAACTGTTTTTTTTTCATGATTAATTAAATATTTAAGTTACTATGTAAGTGTATCCAATATTATGACCTTACCTTATTGCACACTCTCACAAGAATATTCAAATATAGACTACAAACACACAAAGTTACCTGAAAACTCTCTTTCTACCTCAAAATACTTAATATTAGAATTCTGTAAAAAATAAACCTTCTATAAAGCATGAATGCATTATTAATTCTATCCTGAAATTTTATCCAATTATAATTTTATGACTCAATCAATTTATATATCGTTTGTCCCTATATTATTTCAATTCACTTTTTACCTAAAGAATATACCATATGTTGTCTGACGACAATGCAAAAGTATAAATAATTACATTACATACAAACTATTAATAGATGAAAAATAGATTATTAACATTTATTATTGGAATAGTTAAATAATAAAACAATAACAGAGAATGCTCATCTCCTGACGGGAATTCACATTCTCTGTTATACAGTGATCATTTAAACATTATTTATTTCAAGTATCACTAACCGACCATCTATAAAGATATCATGTCATACTCAAATGTTCTGTTTTTACCGCAACTTACAAATACTTAGAAGCAGAAAACGATTAGAAACTGTTTTTATTTATTATGCCTTAGTTTAAACTTCCAAAAGAATAAATAAAACCGCAAACTTGAATGTTAACATAATTATTTCTTAAGGCAAATATCATAAAAATCAATTAAATTCTTTTTACCGGTATAACCAATGGTTTAGACTTTAAACTACCAGACTCATTTGTAGCTGTTATAGTTATGTCAGAAGGAGTCTTGGTGGACTGTATCATCAAAAGACAACGTCCAAATTCCGTTTTTACCATTTTTTCTTAAATGAATCCATTTTCTGTCTGTCTTTCCACAGTCTGTTCCAAGGAATCGATAATCACCTGAAATAGTGAACTTTATCTCGTCGTCTCACATTCTTGACCTCTCTACCTTTCTTGTCTACAAGCTGAGCCACAACATGGAGCACATCTGTATTATTGGCCGTCATCATCTTTCGGTCTGGAACGAGTTTAATAGAATACGCCTCATCAACGGTTTCAAGAGTTTCTTTTACTTTCTTTCCTTTATAAGTACCTACTGCCGTGAGTTTACCTTTTGAATAATCTGTTGCCCATTTGAAGATTCTGTCTTCCTGATCTTTTCAAACTTTGTTTTCCCAATGACTTTCCATTTTGGAAAAGTTCAATTTCATCGCAATTAGAGTAAATCTCCACTATGATTTTCTCGCCTTCGCTGTAATTCCAGTGCGGATTAACATTTTGCCATACTCTTGGAGCCAATTTCCAGTAATCTTTTTCTTCTCAACAACATTGCCATCTGCATCTTTCTTAAAAATTGAAAGTTTAGCTGTTTGAGTATATATCGCAATAACCGGTTCATCAGTCCAAAACGACTTAAACTGATAATACGATCCACGCGGAAATCCTGCCAAGTCCAAAGGTCCTTCAGGCGTAGCTTTCTGAGGCCATTGCTGTGCACGGCGTTCACCCAAATAATCGACACCTGTCCATAAGAAAACTCCTGCTATATAATCTCTTTCGATACAAGCTTTCCATTCGTACCATCTAGGGACATTCTCGGTACCCATCATAATTTTATTTGGATATTTTTCTCGCAAATAGTCATATTGCGCTGGTTTGTAACTGAAACCTGCAATATCCAATACATCGGTATATCCTGTTTCAAAACTTGAAGTAGGAAGAATAAGATTGGCTATTACATAACGTGTGGTATCCATCTCGCGTGACCATTTGGCTAATTTTGCAGCCGTTTTTCCTATACTGAAAGTCTGACGTGGATAATTACGCCAAAACTCACGTACAACTTCCGGAGAATTTGGTGGTACGGGGAGTACGCCATAAAGTCCAGTCCATCTTATCGTTCCTATCCGTATTGCCAAACAATCCTGTTGCAGATCTATTACCTGGATATGTCCATTCAATCTCGTTTCCAATACTCCACTGGAATATGCAAGGATGATTGCGCGAAGAACGCATTACGTTCTTTAAATCAATCTCTGCCCATTGCTGGAAATGTTCAGAATGTCCTCTGGTAATATAATCTACTTCTTTATCGTGCATATTATATCTTTTATCTTTTGGCAAATCCCATTCATCGTAAAACTCATTTTGAACAAGAAAGCCCATTTCGTCGCACAAATCGAGGAATTCATCCGAAGCAGGATTGTGAGCTGTCCTGATAGCATTACAACCTCCAGCTTTAAGTATGGCAAGACGACGTTTCCATACATCTTTCGGAACGGCAGTTCCTACGATACCAGCATCATGATGCAAACATACACCTTTTACTTTCATATTCTTTCCATTAAGGAAAAACCTTTGTCCTTATCAAAATGTATAGTCCTTACTCCAAATCTGGTCTCGCGATTTCCTATCGTTTCATTGCCACTAACTATATATGTTTTAGCGATATAGAGATATGGAGAATCTATATCCCAAAGTTTGGGATCGAATAGTTCTACGTCCTGATTGAGGGTAACCTTTTCGCCTGAAGCAAGATTAAAAGCTGTGCTCACTGTGGCTACTTTTTATTATCCGCATCATAAATGTCAGTATATACTCTACCCGATTTAGCTTCAGAATAATCATTTTCCACATCTACACGAATATTACCAGAAGCTGATTCTTTATTAATTACGGGAGTCGTAATGAATGTTCCCCAAACAGGAATATGCAATTTATCCGTAATCAACATTTTCACATTACGGTAAATACCAGAACCGGTATACCATCTGGAATCGGCATATCTACTATGGTCTACCCTTACCGACAATCTGTTAATTCCATTTTCCGGTTCAATAAAATCCGTCAAATCATACCAAATGGGGCATATCCATAAGGATGGTTTCCCAAACGCATACCGTTTATCCAAAAATCCGCATTGTTATACACGCCATCGAAGATGATATAACATTTCTGGTTTTCACTGATTTCAGTTTTGAAAATCTTAGAATACCATCCTATACCACCGGGAGTAAATGCCGTACATCCTTCGAGATTCTTGTCAAATGGTTTTTCTATTGTCCAGTCATGAGGGAGATCCAACTGCCTCCAACCTTCAGGATTGTATGTAGTCAATGAATAATCATGAGAATCCGACAAAGTAAATAACCAATTATCATTGAAACTCACATATTTTTTCTTGAGATGCATATGCTCCCATCCCAAACGAAAACAAAAGGAAAAGGCCTGAAAATAAATGTCTTTTCATGGTAATTATCTTTTTATAATATAATCAAGATTTTGCAAGTGGGGCACTTAATAGTTGATTGACAAGCCAACAAGGTTTCCTATACAGATACTATTTTTACATATTGCAAAAATAGCTTTCCCATCTGTATATTTTGATGAAATGAAACCTTGTCAACTTGTCTTCTTGTCAACTTGCAAAGTATAAGTTAGACTTGCAAAGTTTAAATAATAGAATTTTATTTCAATGGACGCATACACACTTTCTCAATCGTATGTATCATAGGCAGCAATGCATTGGGCTGTACTTTAGACTTATATTTAGCAGGATTATAATTTACCTTATCAGTAGATTTATAAAGATATGGTAAACCGATTGACAAAGCTGGTTCTTTGTATAATTTCATCTGTCTGATAAGTTCTTTTTGCATTCTGTCAGCTATCTCCTTGTATTTAGGATTATTATAGAAATTTTTCATCTCATCCGGGTCGACCTCAAGATCGAACAACCAAGGAGTTTCCCTGCAAGAAAGGACTAATTTATACCGTCCGTCCGTAGCCATCGTCCAATCGTTAAACGGAGAGGCTGTAGTATAAACTATTCTGTCTTGTTTGACATTCTTTTCCTTGTTTGTAAATGCCTGGGCATCATTGATACCCTCTTGCAAACCAGGAATCTGTTTCACTCCCATCAATCCAAGAATGGTTGGAGCAAAATCTACACATGTATATACAGTATTGACAATCTTGCCAGGAATTATCTTTTCAGGATAGCGTATAACAAACGGAATTCTGGCAGACGATTCATAAGGAAGTCCTTTGTTTACTCGGCTATGCTCATAAAGCATATCCCCATGATCGGCAGTAAAAACAACTATAGTATTGTCAGTCAGATTATTTTTATCAAGAAAATCCAAAATACGGCCAACGTTATCGTCTACACATTCCACCATGGCAAAATAGTTTGCCAACGCTTTCTTGTCAAACTTATCCTTGTTTACATTGTATTGTCCACCCCTGGCCCAACGCGGACGTTGGTCAGTATCATTTGTGACCATCGTTTCCGGAGCTTCATAATCAAGATTGATATATTTCTGAAGATATTCCTCGCTCGCTATATCTGGAGAATGAGGATCCGGAATGGATAACATCATATAGAAAAGGTTTATTCTTGTCGCGTTCAAGCAATTCAAGACACCTGTCGGTGAGATACTCCGTAACATGGATAAATCCAGGTTTAACCGGGCCCGACCAATACGAACGGATTTTATTGGGTTGTTTTACAATTTCAAAATATTTCCAGTGACCATCATTGAACATATAAGTACGATCCATATATCCGAAGTTGTATCCTGGTTCAAAATATGGACGACCAATATTGGGAACACCGCCCAAATGCCATTTTCCAACGTATGAAGTCTGATAGCCGTCACGTTTCAACATTTCAGCATATGTAATCAAATTTGGATTCATAGGCATATCGTTAATCGGACATCCTGTAGATACAGGATAAAGTCCTGTCTGGAAAGATGCTCTTGAAGGAGTAGAAACAGGAGATGAAGCATAATACCTGGTACAGATGGCTCCTTCTTTTGCCAGCCTGTCTATATTAGGTGTCTGAACAACATTCTTACCCCATGGAGAATCGTTTATATCGCCAACCAATCTCCTGTAACATCCCAATGTATTGATGGTATGTTCATCGGTTTGTATGACAATAAGATTTGGTTTTTCTGATGCATATGCACACGAAACAACCAATGAAAGGAATGGAAATATTTTGTCTTTCATGATACTATTTGTTTACACTATCAACAATATTCTTACAAGCATTGAAATAAATTCCGCAATCTACAGAATAGGCTATATACAACACACCCTGATTACGCCAAAATTTTGCATTCTCAGCCGACTCTACAAATGTACCTACTTTAACCCCCTTGGCAGCAGCTTTCTTTACAGCTTCCTTCATTTTTTCTACTACTATAGGGTTTGTGACATCGCCCGGAACTCCGCAAGACTGGGACAAATCGTAAGGGCCGAGGAATATTACATCAAGGCCTTTCACATCAAGGATTTCATCCAGATTATTGATTCCTTCCAGTCCTTCAATATGTACCAATACCATGGTACGTTCATTAGACAACTTGAAATGTTTACTTTTTTCTACATGAGTATATTCGGCAGCACGTGTATAACGGCACACCCCTCTTGTCCCTTCCGGAAAATATTTAGATGCACTAACTACGGCTTGAGCCGACTCTTTGCTGTTTACTTGTGGAACTTCCACGCCATGCGCTCCCAAATCGAGCGCACGAAGGATATTCTCATCACTTGCATCGGTGGTACGAATTATCGGACTCATTCCATGAAGCTCTGCAGCACGGATAAGATTCTGGGCAGACTCAAAACTGATTGGTCCATGCTCCATATCTATAATACAAAAAATCAAAAAACCTGCCAAAGCCGCCTGTTCAATAAGAGCAGGATCATTCATTTTCAAGAATGGGCCCAATACTGCGTGGCCATCATTCATTTTTTGTTTTATATAATTTACAGTCATAGTGTCTTTATATTAATCTATTCATGAAAAATAATCTAATTTTACAGGTATCCCTTCTTCCTCGATAAAAGCAACAGTCATCCCAGGAACAGGAATAAAAAGGACCATAAATAAGTTTAGCATCCTTAAGTTCTTCGTCCATGGACTCTACTTCGTATGCGATATGCGGCATTGTCTGAACAAGTTCGGGAAACGGACACCCCTTTCAAAACGTAAAAATTCAATCTTATTTGGACTCGCTGCCACATCAGTACAGAAAAGATGAAGCTCATCATTGTGAGTTTCACCATCTACCGGATTTGTTACCGGTATGCCAAAATGGTGTAACTTTCTCATAAATTATAATTAAAGTGCTATTGAAATACGTTTAATGTACAGATAATCTTCAAGTGCAAGATGCGAGCAATCATGTCCCAATCCACTGTCTTTCATACCTCCATGTGGTAAATTTATACCATACTTGACACCATTGACCTGAACTTCACCACATTCTATAAATTTAGAATATTTCTGTACCCTTTCAAGACTGTTTGTAAACACATACGAAGCGAGACCTGCATCTGGAACATTCACCATAGGGTCAAGATCTTCTTCCGTATTGAACTTGATGATGGTAGCAACAGGACCAAACATCTCTTCGTTGAAACAACGCATATCAGGAGTTACATTTTCAAGAATCGTAGGATTCAGATAGCTTGTTCTTTCAGGCATACCTTCCGGTATTCCTCCAAGAGACTTTTTGGCTCCCTTGCTTACAGCATCGTCTATCAATTCCATTATGCGTTCACGAGCCTTAACATTGATGACAGGTCCCATATTTATACCTTTATCTTTACCAAAGCCGACCTTGATAGCTTTAGTTTTTTCCGTGAAACGCGACATAAATTCGTCATAAATAGATGACTGCACAAAAAATACGATTAGGCGTAACACAAACCTGGCCACTGTTGTTGAATTTTAGTCCAACCATTGTATTTACTGCTTTATCCATGTCACAATCATCGAAAATCAATGCAGGAGCATTTCCGCCGAGTTCGAGGCCTAATTTTTTTGATAGATGTTGCAGACTGCGCTACAAGTTTCTTTCCTGTGGCACTCGAACCAATCATGGTAAGAACTCTTGGGATAAGGCTCTCTGACATAGGAATGCTTGTATCCTTACTTGAACCTGTAAGAACGTTAATGACACCTGCCGGGAAATTTATTTCAGCACAAATCTCCCCAAACAAGTAGGCTGAAACAGGAGAATCAATAGACGGACGGATTATTATGGAACATCCTGCCGCTATTGCCGGTGCCACTTTATATGCCACATTCAAAATCGGGAAGTTCCATGCCAACATGGCACAAACCACACCTCTTGGTTCGTGAACAAGGATATTGGTATGCGACCCCTGCAAATCGGGCAATACCTGCGAACGCATTCTTAACATCTCGTTGGGATAATATTCAAGTGCATCAACTATCATGTCAATATCTTCGTCTGCCGATTCCCATGTCTTTCCCATTTCATACATCACAGCATAATGAAGTTCGTCTTTATGTGCGATAACGGCATTACGCAATTTGGCAATCCACTCGTTTCTTTCGGACAAAGACAATTTTGACCAATATTCAAAACCTTTCTGTGCTTCCTGCAAAGCCAATTCGGTATCTTCCTTTGACGCTACACAAAGTTTTGCAATACATTCGCCTGTTGCAGGGCTAATAATCTCCTTCTGCGTTCCGGCAACGCTCTCACACAAGCGTCCGCCTATATACATTTTTTTTACACCAAAATCCATAATCAATAATTTATACGTTTTCTATAATCATTTTTCATATTCGGGAACAACATTAGTCTCCCAGTTTCTTAAATCTTTTTTCATTTTTTCGAAACGTTCGGGATAAACATTCTGCAAATCTGTAGTCTCACTTATATCGTCACGAAGATTATATAACTGATATTTACCTGAATGATATTTTATCAGTTTCCAATCACCGTTGATAATAGCAGCATACTGGTCTGTATTATATGCACGGAAAAAATAAAGATTACGTTCTTTCATCTTTTTTCCTTTCAAAAGAGGCATAATGCTTTCGCCGTCAAGCTCCTTGTTCTTATATTTCTTTCCTGTGGCTATTTCCATGAATGTAGGGAAGAAATCCAAAGCCTGCACTGGGGTTTGGCAAACACTACCTTTTTAGTAACTCCCGGATAATAAATGGCAAGAGGCACCCTGATTCCTCCTTCTGCCATTGTATCATCTATCAATTTACATCCGCGAAGAGGATAATTCGAATATAGTCCTCCTTGATCAGAGAAATATATAACTATAGTATTATCTTCTATTCCACGGTCCTTAATCGCCTTCCTTATCCTGCCTACAGACTCATCAACTGCCTCAATCTGCGCTGCATAGTTTGCTTGAATGTCTGTCATTCCTTTCGCTTTATATTTATCGAACAGATCTTTTCTTCCGATATTAGGACTGTGAACATTATAATAATTCATTGAAAGCATGAACGGTTGGTCGCGGTCGTAATTTTCTATCATGCTGACAGCCTTATCTGTTAGAAAATCTGTAATATAGTCTCCATTTTTGGCTATTTTTTTTCGTTGTGTCAGCACCACGCATACGGAAAAATGGAGCATAATAATTTGAAACATTTCCAAAATCGGACAATCCATAAACTTCGTCATACCCACGCTTGTCAGGCCATACTTCAGGTCCTCCCAAATGCCATTTTCCCACAAACATATTATAATATCCGCATTCTTTCATAAGTTGAGGAAAAATTGTTTCTTCCATAGGAAGCCAGTTACGCGAAGGCATATACTGTTTAATTCCGGAGAGTTTTCAGGCCAATAAGAATATGGTTCGGTGGTACCTGCCACTTTATTGTCAATATGTCTCACCAATTGGAATCTTACCGGCTGTTTACCAGTCATGTTTACGCTCTACTTGGACTGGATGCCGGCTGTGTGACATATGCACGTTCGAAATTCATTCCATCAGCAAATAAGCGATCTACATTCGGAGTGTTGTAATGAGGATTACGTAAACCAAGGTCTGCCCATCCCAGGTCATCAACAAACATCATTACAATATTCATTCTTTTACTTTCTGCCGATGATTTTACCGATTTGGATGCAGCCATTACATTATTGGAAACTCCTAAAAGCCGCTATCCCTAACGTAGTATTGCTAATTATATTTTTCATATAAATAATCTTTAAAATTACTCATCTTCCCTGCCGATTCCTGTATAATCGCGGGAAAGCTTAATAGCATGATCGTCTTCCGTCTTAACTAAATGCTTGTAAAGACGAACCCGCAAATCCTTAATAACATTTTTCAATTCTGGTTTATTTATAAGATTAACCATTTCATGCGGGTCGTTTTTCAAATCATAAAGCTCATCATCGCCACACGGATTGAAACAGTATTTATATTCCGGGGTACGAATAGCCCTTTCGCCAAACCAATGACCGTTATAATATTCGTAGAAAAAGAAAGATTCATCCGGAACATTCTTCCATGCCTCGTCACCATCGTATACCAAAGGTAACAAAGAACGGCTATCTTGATTCGACTGGCGTGGCTGAAGTCCCATATATTCTACCAACGTTTGATTTATATCAATAAGAGACACTTGGTGTTTTACCACTTCTGGTTTCGCCCCAGGCACCTTCATAAGCAATGAGATTCTCATTAATCCATCATAGGCATACGGACCTTTATCATACAATCCATGTTCGGCCAGCATACTGCCTTGATCGGATGCAAAACTATCATTGTATTATCCCATAAGCCTTTATCTTTTATGGTCTGGAATAGTTCTCCCAAAGCTTGATCCAACATCGTTACCATTCCCATGGAATAAGCTATGGTCTTTTTCCAATCATTTTCTGTCATATGTCCTAAATCCATCCATGGCCACATTACGGAATACTGATATTCAAGGCCTTTCTTCATATCTTTCCTGTATGAAGGAGGAAGCTGTACATCCCTGTAATCATACATTTTATTCCATGGCGACGGCACCCTGTATGGCGGATGTGGATAATGGAAACTTACAGTAAGAAAGAACGGGCGCTCATCATTTACGGCTTCGTTCAAAAATTTAATACCTAAATCAACTTGTTTCTTAGGTTCACTCTTTTTCGTATGTAGTCTTTAATGTGCAGTAATAATCTGGTTTTTCAGGACTATCTGCTTTATCCTTGAAGACCTTTTTGTCATAATACCTTTCTATAGCCTCGAAACTTGGGCCGTTTTGGCTTGACCCTTAAACATTCATTTGCACTTCCTACATACTGGTCGACACCACGGACATCAGGAGTAACATAGCCCACATGCCATTTACCGAAATAACCCACATTATAATTCTTATCCTTTGCCCATTCATAGATAGTACTCTGCTCAATGGGCAAAAGTCATATCCTTACAATGCCAAAGGTGAAGATTATCATTCAAACCGGTACGATGAGCCAAGCGTCCTGTAAACAAAGCAGCTCTTGAAGGCGACGACAGGCCTGTCACGGTACAAGCATTAGAAAAGTCTGTACCCGAATTACGCAATTCGTCCAGATTGGGAGTTTTAGCCTTGCCACCTGCATAATTTAACATATCAAAACGCATATCATCGGTAAGAATTAAAATTACGTTTTTCTTTCCGGATGCTTAGGATCTAAAACTTTTTTCTGCCGCATATGTTGTTATTGCAGGTATAGACATCAAAGAAATGGCAGAAAGAATATATGAATTTTTCATTTGTATCATCTTGTTAAATATTATTTCCAACCAGGTCAAAAGGATATTCCTTTCGACCTGGACTATATATTACCATTTAGCAGGTATAAATACACTCATTTCATGTTCGCCACGGTTACTCCATGTATAATAAGGAATCAATTTCAATTTGAATGGCTTATATCCAGTTTGCAAAGGAGCATACAACTTGTTTTCATCAAATCTCTTTGTACGTACGTAAGCATCTGTGGTAAGAGTCTTTACTCCGCCAAGAAGGTCTTTTTCATATTTAACGTCAAATTTAGCATCTACAGGCAGAAGAATATCTTCAATCTTGACTTTATTAGGCAAATCTATTCCTTCCACGCAATATGTCAAAGGTCCATAAGAGACAGCAAGCTGATTGCGTACTTCTTCTACTTTTGGATTACCCTCGTTCAATATAGGGTTTCATTGGCAATACAAGTTCTACCTTGTCACCAGACTTCCATTTACGATTAACCACAGCAAATACTCCAGTATTGATAGGCATATCTATACCATTTACCTTAAGAGTTGCTCCTATAGCCCATGCCGGAATACGCAATTTCAATGAGAATTCAGCATTCTTGTCACCCTTGTAATTCATTTCTATTTTATCATCCCAAGGATAATTTGTAACTTGTTCAAACCTGACATTTTTGCCATTGATTTTGTGTCTATTTCGTTACTTCCATAAAGAGTCACAAAAGAGAATTTTCATCTTTCGCATAAGCATAATCTTTTTTGTTTCAGCCAAGAAACGCACCAAGCTTGTAGGACAACAAACGCAAGTGCATTCTTCAGTCCATCTCTGATGAAAATCCAACGACAATAGCGGATGCTGCTTACCATACCAACGCAACACGTTCGTATAGAAATAACTCTTTCCGTCAAGCCCCATGGACGACAAGTTGTTATAGAACGCTTTCTCCATAACATCAAGTACATAGGATTTCCAGTCAACATAAACAAACGCCAACTATAATATGCCCCATAAAAAGTCGCACATGTTTCATTATATGCCGTAGAATTTTGCAACTGATATGGAAAACCAAATGCTTCATGCACACATTCAGTAGCATTTCGCGGAGTTTCCGAACCACCTCTATGCACATTACCCAAGCCTCCCGTAAAAAGAAGCCTTTCTATTGTACATATCATTCCAGATTGTTTCAAGGGCAACAAGTAGTTCCTTGTCATTTATTTCAGCTACATAGTCGGCGGCACCTATATACAATACCGGACCTAAAACGGCATGTCCTACAGCACGATGCTCTTTTCTAAGCTTTGTATCGTTCTGGTTTTGTGTTTTACCATTTTTATTTCCTCTACCGGTTATGAATCGGTTTGCACAATCCAAATATCGTTTTTCGCCTGTGCTACGATATAATTCCATAAGTCCCATAATTTGGGTTGGGTTGAAATCAACGTCAGCAAGTTCAGGAGTTATTTTTGCAAAATATTTATCCAGGAAATCACCAACTTTGATAGCTGCATCCAGCAAAGTGCGATCTTTTTGTAACACTATAGTGCACACAGGCCAATGTCAGGGAAATGACCCATATTATATGTTTCATGAAATCCTGGTCCCTTAAATCTCTGAGTATTCTTAAATGGCTTATTCCATGCACGTTCTGAACCTGTAACACCGAAACCTATCTGAGTATGTGTAGTAAAATATCCATCCTCGGCCACACTACGTGCCAGACGGGAAGCCTTTTCCTGAATAACTTTCAATAGTTCAGGGTCTTTTGTCACTGCATAAACAGCGATTTGCGCTTCAAGCCATTTAAAGTAGTCGCCATCCTGCCAATATGTACCTTTAAATCCTTTAGAGCCATCTGCTCCATCAGCCAAAATCTTGAAGTTATATTCGGAAAATTCCATGAAATATTTGTATTGGGCAGGAATAAGATTCGGCATTACCATATCAAAACGGTCTTTCCAAAAACCTTTTGTCCATTTTACTTCTCCCATATCGGCTCCACGAGCTTTAACATATGCATTCTCTGTTGCTGCCACATATGCATTCTGCTGTGCAGAGACTGTAGAACCCAAAGTATGGGCCAACATTGCTAATAATAATAATCTTTTTTTTCATGATAACTATATAAAGGTTAAATTAATCATTCAACTTAAAGTAATTCAATTTATCTTCATCCACTTCTATTCCCAATCCATAGCCTGTCGGCACATCTATATATCCATTCACTGCCACATGAGGTTTAGTAATCAATTCCTCACGGATTCTGTTAGGACTGCGATCAAATTCCAAAAGCGGCTCTTTGTCGAACATACGACCCGGTGCATATTTAAGATTTGACGAAATGTGGAGATTTGCAGCTATAATGATACCTGTACCCCAATTATGTGGTGTCATCTCTACGTGATGCGTATCGGCAATAACAGATATGCGTTTTGCCTCAGTAATACCACCCGTAGTTCCTGTTTCAGGTTGTATATAATCTACACACATATTATCCAACAATGTTTTAAATCCATCAGCCCTGAATTCACATTCACCGGCAGCCAACGGAATAGTAGTTCTTCGGTGTAACTCTTTGAATCCCATATAATCATCAGGAGAGACAGGTTCTTCAAACCACATTATATCATACGGTTCAAGAGCTTTCGACAGGCGAAGCGCTTCACGGAAATTATATGCATGATTGGCATCAATTGCCAGTTTAACATCATCTCCTATTGCCTTTTTAACAGCCAACACATTCTGGATATCTTTTTCTATTCCAAGTCCGACTTTCATTTTGACGGCTGAATAACCTTGCTCTTTGTACATCAAAGCTTCTTCAGCCAATGCTTCACACATTCGGTCTTTCATACTTTCCGTGAAATACAAACCTGTTGCATAAACCTGGACCTTCTCTCTATATCTTCCACCTAACAAAGTAGAAACAGGCTGCTTTAAAATTTTTTCCTTTCAAATCCCAAATTGCAACGTCAATAGCACTTATGGCAGAAAGCAAAATTCCTTTCCTTGCATAATCTATAGAACGTCTGAACATATCAGACCAAATTATATCGCTATCCAATGGAGATTTTCCAACCACCAAAGGTTTTAAAAATTCTATTCCACTCTTGATTATATTTGCCGGGCCGTATCCCTCGCCCCATCCTACTAAACCACTTTCGGTTGTAACCTTTACAATACAAATCAAACGTGAAGAATAACTAAACTGCGAGAAATAAAAAGCCTCATCCAATTGGTCGGACAACAAAAAGACTTCTATATCTTTTATTTTCATAACTTTGGAATTTATTAATTTATAAAACTATCTTTAAAAGTCAATATCATACAAGCTGCAATCAATATGACAGAAGCAACTATCATCAATAGAAACGAGTGTTTGGTGTTTTTCCATTCACCTGTCAGATACCCCCATATATTACCAAATATTAATGATAACGACAACATTACCGGCCATGTTATAACATTTCCAAGTTCACCTATAGAAACCGAGACAATTCCACTTAAACCTAAAGGCAAGAACCACAAAAAACCTGTAATTACAGCCCATACTGAAGCCGTGATACTTCCTTGTTGTTTAAAACTAAAATCACCCCAAGTCTTATTCTTACATAACAGAAAGATGGCATAACCCGCATTCATCAATAATCCTCCAAAAACAACCACAGCCCTTGCCGGTATAGAAGAAGCCGAATACGTAGCACCCAAAGATTTCGCATTGTCAATAATCGGTATCGCAGCTTCGAAACCTACATTAAGAAGAGAAGAAAGAATACCTGACGATACAACAATTACGAGTCCCTTTACCAAAGATGATTTCTGACTGTTATTCACCTTTGAGGAACCTACATTCTGTTCTTTTTCACGAAGAATTCCGGAATATGCCGAAAGAGCCACGCCAACCAACATTATAGCCACTCCTAATATCACATAAATAAACGACGGCTGATGAGTAGCCCTTCTATGCCAAACAAAGGAATTATGGCTCCAAGACCTCCGGCCAATCCCATTACTACCCCATTGGTTATAGATATTCCAACATAAGAGACACTCATTCCAAATAAAATTCCACCAATACCCCACAAAAAGCCTAAAAGCAGTGATGTCATAATTACTTTTCGAATCTGTCATTAATATTGACTCCATGAAGGAATCAAAACCTGCGTATCCCCATACAAAAGGAACGACAAGCATAGCAAACAATGAATAAATCAACCAGAACGACTCCCATGACAATGGAGACTGTTTCTTCATACCTAAGCCAAAAGACCCTTGAGCAAAACCTGCCAACAAGAGCAATACCAAACCTAATTCACTCATAAATATTATATTTTAAAATTAAACATTAATTCTTTATATGTTGTCTGATGTCGTATGCAAATATATTCCTATTTTATTATTTGCGCAAGTTTTCGTAATAAACAATCAAAATATTAATATTTACAACATTTTATAAACAACTTTTAAGTACATGACAAAAATTTGATTATTCATCTAAAACCTATAGTGGCGTCGCGACAGCCCCTCATCCTTTGGAGAGAACTCACTCCTCACTCGCTCGAATTCCCGCAGGTCTCTGCCACTGACAGAAGGACGCTTCTTGGAAATGACTTCTTCGAGCAGAGCCTGGCTGATAGGCTGGTACTCGTCTGTGCAGCCCTTGATAGTGGCATTGAACATCTTTCTTGCCGCCGACCTCACTATGTAACTGATGTCGCTGCAGTTATAACCTTCGCTCAGCTCTGCCAGTCTGTTGATGTCTATCCCCTCATCCGAGGGAAGTTTGGAGAGTGCCAACGTGAACAGACTCTTGCGGGCTTCCTTGTCGGGCATGTCTATATACACCATCTCGTCGATACGTCCTGTCCGTAGCACAGCCTTGTCGATGCGTTCAGGATGGTTGGTCGCGGCAAGGACATATACACCACGTTCGGAGGCATTGTTGAGCATACAGAGAAACTCGTTGACCTCACTGTCATAGTGTTGGTTTGCCTCGTCACCGGAGCGTTTGGGCACCATGGCATCAAACTCGTCGAAGAACAGCAGTGTGGGTGCTTTCTTCTCCGCATCCTTGAATACTTCGCCTATCTTCTGTTGTGTTCCATGTACCCATGTACAGGCGAGGTCATCAGGCACGATCTTCATGAAGTTGATGCCTATCTCCTCGGCCATCTTCTCGGCAAAGAACGTCTTGCCGCAACCTGCAGGACCATAAAAAGAGCATGGAGGGAGGCTTGATGCCATATACCTCGGCACACTTGCGGTTCTTCAGTACGTTGATAAATCCCTCGGTCACAAACTCCTTCAGCTCGTTCATGCCGGCAATGTCTCCAAATCCATGACCATTGGCTTTCTTCTCTGCTACAGGCTTGTGCTCAGCCTCCTTTGCAGGGGGCTGTCTGCTGTTCTGTCACCGGCTGTCCTCCGCAGATGCGGCGCAACCAATCTTTCTCGGCTTCTGACGTATGCATCTTTCTATCCTCCACTGTTTTGTTTTACTTCTATGATAAGAGAGTGGCATTTGTAACCATTCTCTATCATCTATCCCTACTTTCTGCTGAAAAAAAATATCCCTTTGGTCTATTGTGCCTGTTTGCCACATTAGCCAAAGGGATATTATCATTGCATTCATGCAATCTTCAATCTTTAGGCTTTGGTGGCTGTAGTTTCCACTGCTCTACCAATCGTTTACAACCGTTTTCAATGTGTTTAGCCACACGATGATATACAGCTGCAGTCTGGTAATGAGGGTCTTCCACATTGCCGTCTTCATCAAATGCCATCTTGTTGAACAGAACGATTTTGTTCCAATAGCTATAGTCCAATACTCGTGTTATGGCATCACGGTGACGCTCGTCAAACACAATGACCGCATCAGCTGCCATCAGTTTCTCACGTGTCATAACCGTGGTCGTACCACTTAAATCATATCCCAATTCCTTCGCCACATCCACCATGGCAGCATCACGAGGATACTCTCCACAGTCCAATGTACCAAGTGAGAATACTTCGATGCCATTCATTCCTGCGTCTGCCAAGAGTTTCTTCGTCACACATGCTGCGAATGGTGACCGACAGGCATTGCCTGTGCATACAAAGCAAATCTTGTAGTTCATGTTCATTCAAAAATACGGTTTACATCAAACAAATGCTTTTTACGTCTCAGAAACTCTGCCTCATAGTCTGCGGGCAACCCTAGCATGGCAAGCTCGTCGGGGAGTGATTGCCTTGATAATGCTGTTGAGCCTTGCGGCAATGTCATCACAGCGGAACTCCTTTTTCTCCACATAGCGATGCCCTCTCATCTCCGGCACCTCTTCAAACGGAACGGAAGGGTGCATCACATAGTAAAGCGCAATGGCAATGTCCGTGCGGTGTCTGCCCATAGCACAGGCAATATAGAAGCCACCCTTGTCCATCAACTCGAACAGCAGCGGAAGCGAGCTAATAATCTGATGCACGTCCGTGTTCCTGCTGTCGATGGGCAGACTGTGGTATTCCAGGCCAGCCTCTACCACATTGCGGTCGTAGCGGTCGGTATGGTCAGCCGTGCGGAGGTCAATGATGACCTTTACACCGGCATCACGCACCTTTGCCAACAACCAGTTGCTGCCACGTCCCGACATAGTCCTGCCTCTCACTCCTTTGTCATAGACAGGGGCAAGGTCAACAATGGGGTATCGCATCAATGCCTCATACAGAGCATTGGGCTTGTTGACAACTGAAAGGTTGTTCGCCTCAGATTTGTTCTCATGGACGACCTTGTTTTGGGCATTCTTTCCCACATGCCACCCATCGCACCACGCGCATTTATAGACGGAGAAATGCACACCATGCTTCTCGCTCATTGCCTTGGCAGCCCTCAAAGCAACAGCTTTCGTAGGGTAAGACATCTTTGCTTGCCGCTTCCTCGTGCCGTATGGCTATATCGGCTGAAACTGCCGAAGGCGTTGTGCGTCACGAAGATGTTTCTCCAAGCACCTTTGCGAGTCAACTGGTCATATATGGCAAAAAATAGATTCTTGATCTTCATCTCATTAATCCTCATAAATAGGAGAAATTCTTGTAATTGAATGTGGTCAAGGGTGAGTGGACATCATCCATTGCCAGCATACGTTTAGGTATCTCGCTCAGGGGGATTCTTTCATCAATCAATGCTCTCAGCCTACGGGCCAACTTCACATTCTCACGATTAAGTTCCTCTTGCGTCGTCTTTACCTGATATAAAAGAGCCTCATTTAACTCTGAAACTATCATCCCCGTAAACAAACCATGCAAGCCTTCTGCACGGGCAAACTGGTCGGCATTGCACCACACAGCCACAATGTTGCCTCCATGCTTGCGCAGATGATAAGCGTGGAATGGCTCACGATTATCTTGTCGAACTCGTCCTTGCTGTCATCCGCACGAAAGAACAGTCCTTTGTCTGAGCCATGCCCCCCAGCAACATGATGCGCTCCTGTGTAGAGACATGATGCAACAAACGCCCCATCTCCTTGGTTGTGCGGTAGTCGGCAACGACTTGTGCTTCCAGCCCATCATATAGGGCTGAAAGCATCGCCGTGGTTTTGGCTTTTGGATGTATCACTAACATAAGTTCTACTTATTATTTCTCCTATAAAAGGTATTATAGCTTCCAGTGTTTGGATTCCATATATTTCTTACATTTGTCGCAGAATACGTTTGTTTTGCGGGAAAGGATTACCACCTTTGGCATCCTGCATCATACATTTTATATCAGGACAATGCCGCAAGCCTTGGGCATGACCTAATTCGTGGAGCATTACGCTAAACAACTGCCCGTTGCCATGAGGACGATAGGACGAGAATACCGCCACACCTGTCCCCTATACCGCTGGCAAGTCCCATAATTCCGCTATGGGCACGACCTCTGAAATTATCAAGTCCGATATCCGCCTGCGTAAGTCCAACGACAATAGTTGAATCAGACTTATAATGACATAGCACCTTGTTCAGTACATCAGCCCTATATCGTTTGTGGTCATTCCTTTTTTAGTGGTAAGGGCAGAGTCGGGCAAGTGAATATTACCGGCCATTCTGCATTTGGGATAATGAACTCTTTAAAGAATCCATCATGGCACGCTGTAAATCTACATTGACTGCGCCCAACGTATATACACAAACAACAGGCACAACAGATTTCTGCTCTGTTGTTGATGTAGATACAGGGGTACTCTTCTTGCAGCTTCCCAATATCAGGGATAGCGCACACAGCAATATGATGTCAAATATTCTGTTGTTCATTTTGCGACACATCTATAAATCAGCGGTACAAGAACGTCCTCTATTACCCTGTCATCCATACGGTGCTCGCCACTGAAGTGGATTACTTGATTATAGTATTGCAGGAACAAAGATTCTCCATTCACCTGCTGGTCGTTGTCGGCAAACATCCCCCATACCTGCTTGCGGTCGGCCTCGGTAATCCCTTCAAACTGATGCTCTTCCATCTCCGCATGGTTGTGGATGATTTCTGGGGTAATCTCAAAATGAGTAGTACCATCCTTTCTCGGCTTTGAAGTATTCATGTGTGCCAACCGTGAGCATCTTGCTCTTCTTCGACATCTCGAAAGCGGGATTCACACAGATGCGGTTATATCCACGCATCTGCTGTGCATACATGCCTCCCATGCTGGTGCCTACGACGACATCCGGCACTTCGTTCATACACAGCCCTCGCAAGAAGGGCAGAGCCTCGGCAGGGTCAACGGGTATGTCGGGAGCAACGACATCAAAGTCTGACAACAGCTCTCGTAGAGTCTTTACCGTTCCGCTGGCAGCCGACGAGCCGAAGCCATGAAGATACATGAGTTTCTTCCTTCGGATAGACTTCTCCTCCAGTTCCTTTGTCTTATCCCGAAGGTCATAGCTGTCGCGCATGTTCATCAAGATGTCGCAGAATTCAGCAGGGTAAGTATCGTTTTATAGGAACTCGGCTCACCGCTTGTATGAACGAGTTTGATGCCACGAGTCTGCATCAGTGCGGCACGAAACCGTTCACTCTGTTCAAACATCGCCTGATAGGCACGGCGTATGATTCGCTGATACTCTTCGCTTTGGCGGTCTATTGCCTGCCCCTTCCACCACACAATCTGGTCAGTCTGCCACGATGTGACGCTCATTTTCCGAGCATTGCCGCCCTTCATGCTGCATATCTGCCGCTGCTTGTCGAGTTCCTTCCTCTTCAGAGATTGCAAGAAACCCTCCATACTGCTGCACACCATTCCGTCGAGGCGGAAACCGTTGCTGCACAAATTGCTGAGCACATTGGATGGGTACAAACCATTGGAACGTATATCCAGCGTGTTAGTTTCTGGATTGTACATATCCTTCAGTTCGTGTCCATTCCGTGTGGTAGCCATATAATTTTCTTCCATTTTTCAATTCGATTTTTCAGTCACATTACTTCTTGGAGTAGTAAAAGATGCTGTAGTAACCTGTTTTCTATCACAATAGACCGACGTTTTCTATAAGTTAGAAACAGTCGGATGCTTGCGTTCATATCACATGCCTATATCGATTATTGCATCAGCATTTTCTTTGCGACTGATCATAGTTATCCAAATCCTCATCGGTCATCAAATCTATTTCGCTTGGGATGTTTCTGACATCAAACCAAGTGATTTGGTTTTTGACCGCAGAGGATGTATATTTCTCCGTCATCATATTGCCTTGCGCCATATACTGGTCCTCTAACGACACACTCAGTTACCAACTGGTTGTCTCTGACTGCTGAAATCCGTGCAGAGTCGTCTGCTAATTGCAGCCAATAGTAAGCCGTGTTGTTTATCAGTGGCTATACTGTCACCCCATTCAGAAGTATTCTCTTCCTGCTGGTGGCCGCCCCCACAACCTATAAGGGTGATGAAAGCAATGAAAAGCATTATCAGGTTCTTCATCTTGCTTCGGTTTAACTCATTGCTTCAATAGTGTTTCTATGCTCTTTGCCAACTCATTCAACTCCTCATGTTGTGGTGTACTTTGTCTTGCGGTCTTCAGGTCAATATTGTATAATACCGTGCTGTCACGCTTCACGTCATAGGAGTAATGGAGTACATGAAAAGTGTCACCATAGCGCACAACAGAGTCGGTTGCAAACTCCCCGGAACGAAGAGTCACCGAGTCTTCCGATATATACGGTTGGTCTGAGTAATCATAGTATGAGTTAATTCCGTTTCTCGTCATCTTGACGTGAGAAAGAGGAATCTCCGCCTTGAACTTATTGGTAACACGTATTTCCAACCTGTCTCTGTGACCATAAGCATTCCTGTCACAATATTTATCAAGTATTTGACAGATACTGTCCTGTAGATTCGGGTCGCTGATATTTGATGTCATCATTTTGTTTTGATATACATTATACAAAGTATAGCATCCGTTATTTCTTAGTTCATAGATTCCCAATGGGCGATTGCGTGAATTATGAACAATGTTGTCATATATAGGTTCGACAAGTATGCCGTATCTGTCCCGCAAGCCGACCTTGTCCGTATTAGTGTCCTTGATATAGAAAATGCCTCTCAATGGTTCCAACGTATATAACCCTCGGCGACCATATTCTATACAGGCGTATTGATTATAACCAATTGCCAAGGTTGGGAGGAGTATTCCCAAATATACGGTAGCCAATATGCTTATTCCTGCCAATCCTAGCTTACCAAAAGTGCGCCAACATACGTAAGCAACCATTGCTATACTGGCAACGAGCATCCACACGCGCCACATCCCGGCATAGCGTTGGGCATAGAAGAATAGTACCATAGCAGCTACCATCATCCAAAGTTTGCCGACAACAGGATTCTTCTCTGTTGTATCTTTACAGGAAGTCATATATCTGGCAATCAGATATAGACTGAGAGGCGGCAGGACGACACAAGCGAAACGACACATTCTCATGTCCATGGCAAGCCCTGCATATAACGCACAGATGGCAATCAACATCAGTTGGCAATAGGCCTTTGTCCCTTTGTCCTTCAGAGAATCGCTCCCAAAGCATCCTTCCAAGTCAAGGTAGATGACTTCATTGTTTTCCTGATAAGTCCAACAATATATACAGCTATCGGTCCCAAGAATAGCCATGCCAACAATATGCATTTTATAATGTTATGGGTCAAGTGGTCATTGTTTATACCCATAACGACAAACGGCAAATCAGCGAAATCACCCGTTGTCCTCATAACCGGTCCCTCAACAGACAGCAAGGCAAACAGAGCCGAGAAAACTGTCAATGGAATCCAACTTCGTTTCTCCCACGATAAAGGGTGAAGGAGAGAATGATTCTCATCACGACTGTGACTACCATAAGAAAATGAGTTGGTAATGACCACCAACTACAGTTTGCCAATGCAACAAACAGCCATAAAGAACAGACGGCCAAATCAAGCCAAAAATACTTTTTTGCTTCATTATATTCGTATTTACTTTTTGTTTAACCACTCAATCAATTCATTCGCTTTGTCTGACACCATTGCAGGGGATGCCGGCAGCTTATGCTTTCTCTGCACGACCATGCTGACAGCATACTTCGGCTTGTTGGCAGGAAGCAGCCTACAAACGTGAATGTCTGCTCCGTTCCGTCATCAGCCACATTATATACTCCTCCAAGTTCCAAGTCCTTCGGTGCACGCTTATGTTGTATGCCTTCTTCCTTGAACATTCCGATGGCAATTGCACGGATATTGCCGCGTCTTTCCGCAGAGACGTTCACGGAATCCAAATGGAAGATATTGTTGAACACCGTAGCCAGTTCCAACGCATTGGTGTTCTTTGTCTGGTCAGTAGCGTACTTCCAATAATCCATGCCGTCAGGCAAGGTCATCATGGCGTGATACATTCCAATTCTCGACTTGTTGAGCAGAACCTGTCTGTATGTCAACATTCCGTAACCACCTCTGCGCCAATTATGGTCTCTTATCCGCACGCTGTCGTTCAACACAAAAATACCTTATCCTGTATCGACGCTGTCCTCCAAAGATGTTTTTGACTGGGCGAGGCAGTCGGCAGCCACGAAAGGCATATATGTTTCCGAACTGCAAAACCTTGTAAGAAGAGGAGCATACACATTGTCTCCCTCTACATTCTCCAATGCTCCCCATGTCAATACATCACCTGTCCTTACGTCAATGACCGACACCTGTCCTTGGATTCCATCAATAGCCGCCATGCATTCACTCAGCACGTCATAACTCCTCGCCGAAATCAATGAGTCTATGGCAGGAAAGTCTTCCACTTTCCCCACGAGTCTTGGATTGTCGGCAAACGCTTCCATTTTCGTGTTGTCATTCATATTGATGCCGATTTTTCCGCATTGCAGCCCTTTCTCATAGTAGAAATAGCAGAAGCACATACCGTCTTCTGGTTGGAAATAGTGGGAATACTCGATGTATTCCATATCCACAGCCGTGACACTGTCGTTCTTCTCACGGTCATAGATACCATACTTCCCATTCATGGAGACGATGACGTAACGTGACTGGATCAAACTGTCCATCCTCGCCTTGTCTTCTTCCGAGTCATAATCCGATTTAAACTCTTCGGCAAGTGCCACGGAATCCACTTCAACGGAATCTACCCAGACCGAATCCGCCCCCTTCTGTGCAAAGACATCAGCTCCAATCACCGAGAGGAGCAATGCCAAAACCATTGTCATTCGTTTACTCTGTCTCATAATCATTATCTTTCTTTAATCTTCAGCTTCTTCACTTTCTTTATCCTCCTTATCGTCACGACCGGATAAGTAGGTGTGCTTCTCTATCACAGCTTCATTGCCAAACATATTCTGTCCGAAGCGGTTGATGTTCACCCTGCCCCCAATTGCTGCCGCACAGTTCATGGCAAAAACATCATTAGGATTTTTCTCAATCCTCTTCAGACAGGTCTGATAGCATTTCTTGCGCATATCGTTATAGATGCTGTTGGGAATGGATGAATCACGGGATATTCCGCCATAGCAATATTGATACAGACATCGCCATATAATCCAAATGTTGTTAAGACAAGGGTTGTATTTGCCGCTGTCCATTAGCTTCTCCGCCACAGCCACAATCCACTCGTCTTCAAGATCTGCATCCGGACTGTCTGCCCAATTTAGGAACAGGGAGCATTGCTCGTCAAAAGTGGAACAGTCATTCAAGCTAGTCAGCATCATTTCCACTCTTTTGTCTGCCTCAACCTGCTTGTATAGTTCAAGAGTTGGCTTTGTCGCATCAGTCAGTTCCTTGGTCATGGCATTCAAGGAATCGACAAACTTCCCTCATCAGTGAAATACTGATAGGACTTGGCTTCAATCTTGTTGCCAAAGGCAATCAACAGATCCATGGAATGTTCGTCTTCGCCCCATTCTTCTGGAGAACGCTTCATCATAATGACGATGCTGTCCTTGTAAATCTTGGCAGCCTTACGGAGTTCTTTGTCCCTAATGCAATCTTCGCTAATAGCCTTGATGCCGGCAACAACGTCTTTTCTTCAGCAAGTTCAAAACCATCACATCCTCTCAGCCACAACTCGTGATTGCTCCACACGTTGAAAGCCAACAGGCAAGAGTTGTAGAACACATCTGCATTGGAAAGAAACGGTTGTTTGCTTGCGGCATATTCCGGCAATTGCAGGGCGAATGCCGTATCACTCACAATCTCGTATTCGAGAACATTGTCTGCCGCATCCTGTCCATAGAAGGCAGCAAAGAGGTCAAAGTCCGTGCTGTCTTCCTTCGCACTTGCGTATTTGTCATAAATATCGATTATGTCTTTGAGACTGACGGCATCGTCATTCTCAAAGCATCCACGATACTGCGTTCCCATTTCTTTCTTGCAGCCAGTCATTGTCATCAACAATGTCATGGCAATAATACCAAACCATTTTCATACTATCTGTCCTATCTTATTCTTTTTACCTCAATCAAGACTGCCGTATAGTTGTCATCGCCCTGCTTTTCGCACATGAAATCATAAACATCAAGAATGTCGGCAAGCGGCTTTTCATCCATCATCCTTGCCAACAGAATGTCTGGAGCCATGCTTTTGTACAAGCCATCGGAGCAAAGCAACATTCTGTCGCCTGCCTTCAATTTGAACTGTACTATGTCCGGGACATCTGCCTCATGATGATAGGAGAAAAAGCAACGGTCAATGACCTCCCAGCCATAATCCAAACGCACATGGTCCTTCGTCTGGTAGAGCAGCCCTTCATTAGGACGCTGCAAATAGCATCTGCTGTCACCCACATGGGTAATGGTCACGGTGTCGCCCTCAATGCTTGCCATCACCATCGTCGTTCCCATTTGGCAATGGTTTAACGAGTTGGCTTTCTTGTCAAGTGCCCTCATGGCATGGGCGCAGGCCTTTTTCCACCTTTGTCTTACTGTCAGGCTCGTCCGTATGTTTTTTCCAGTAATCCACAATGGCATCTGAAACGGTCTCGCTTGCCACTTCTCCCATGGCGTGACCTCCCATGCCATCGCAGACCACTGCCAACCAACGGTTACCGTCCTCACCATTTACGATACGGAAAGCGTCTTCATTGTTCTGACGCTTTCCCGTTTCACTGATTGTAGCGTAATGTATCTTCATATTATTCAATTATACAAATTGTCGTCATCGCTCATCTCCCATTTCTGTCAACAGCACATCATGACATATATCGCCCTGCCAATAAGCCATTGGATGAAGTTCGCAATTCAGCTTATTGTAGTTACCATGTCTTTCCACCTGATTCAGTATGCGTAGTTTCTCGTCTATCTCCTCTAGGCTTTTAGCGAAAACCAGATTGGTAAAATAACGATTCTCATACATATAGTCCTCGCTGTCAAAGCAAGGATAGAGTTGTGAGTCTTCGCCCACATACACACCATCCTTTGGCATTCGCTTCCTTGCGTGTTCTATCATTTCTTTCACACCATTGAAAGATGCTCCCAAGACCTCAATGGTCTCATTGTTCTTAAACCGCTTCATAATCGTTCGTTTTAATATGATGAATAATTCTTATGACGAGAGGCAGGAACATCAAGCCCCCACCTCTTTATGTCATAGCCTTATAATACCCTTCTATTTATGACAACTCTTTTTGTGTCCACAATGCTTGCAGTATGCTTGTTGCCATACATCTCCATTGGTGATGGGAGAGAATCCCGAACAACTACAACCTACCGTTCCTGTACAATGTTTCCCCTCGAAATGTAACATTAGAACGATTGTAAGCGCTGTCGCTTTGAGGGCAGACCCACGTCTGAGACTGTCCATTGGCATAGACAACTGAAATTTTATCTCCTCTCTTCCAATACCATCTCCATGGGGTTGTAGGCCCAAGATAGAAGCCTCCGTTAGGTGTCATTGTCTTAGTTTCAGAGTTATTCCTGTCCGTAGAGGCTGCGACAATCTGTATATTGAATGTTGCACCTGTTTGATTATTCGCAACAAAATAGATATGTCCATCGTTACCTTGCTGGAAGCCCCCAACCATCTGTGCGCTCGCTATTAAGCACATAAACATCATTGATAGCATAATTCCAAAATGTTTCATTTCTATATACGCTTGATTTGTGACGCGCCCAACTTCTAAAATTAGGTGATAATATTTACTCAATACTTGTCAATATGAGAACGCTTGGAATGACCACACTTACATGTCGTAGGGGGTCGGCACCGCTCTTCGCTCTAAAATACGGGCATTTGTTGGGACCGCAATAATGACAGTGTCCGTCATCATTCCCTGCTACATGCACAGTGACATCCGATGTAACAGGCGCAACTTCAGCATTGGTAGTTTTCGCATTTATGTAAAGTGCATTGGCACCTACTAAAGCGATGAGAGCAAATGCAACTGCAAAAATCTTCTTCATTGTCTTATACCCTAATACGTCATCGGGCGCAACTTCTAAGTTTGTTATTGTTCCTTTGTCTGTTTATGAAGGGTAGTTAGGCATAGTAACCCCTTGGAGCATTATTTTATCAGGATTTTCTTGCTTTGACTGCCTATCTTGATAATATACAACCCTCTGGACAGGTTCTCGATGCGGTTGGTCTTTCCAGAATAGACTTTGGTTCCATTGTCTTTGTACACCGTAATGTATGACGCTTCATCCAGCCAAACGGTTCCGTCCTCTATATGAATAACAGGCGATTCGGCTATTGTCTCAGAAAGACCTGTGGCATCTTCTATCTTGGCCGTCATGCTGTAGTACAATGCCTCCAACTGTCCATTTTTCCATCTCTCCTCATCTTCCACCCATGAAAAGGCTGCTACATAGAAGTCCCCTACAGTTATCGTTCCGTCTTCATTCATTTTCAGTGTCCATGTGTCTGCCCAATCATCCGTTGTCTCATCAAACACATATATTGCATATAACGGACTGTCATTATCGGTATATTTCAGGATATTGTAGTATGATACATCAATCTTTGCAGTACCATCTCCATTGTCATACAACTTGAATCCTCCGTCATTGTATTCCGTAAGGTCATCACCAAACATGGAAGTGATATAATACGATCCATTCTTCTCAGTAATAGTCATTTCGAATCCATCTTTATACTCCCTCGTGGGATTGTTCTCCACATGACTGGATGCGACCCTATAATTCCCTGACCATACTGTTGTTTCTCCTATGACTTCCTCATTCACGGTTATAGCACAGACAGCGGCAAGATTGTTGGAAGTTGTAGCAATGATGTTGGCTGTGCCGGCACTCTTTGCGGTGACAAGACCAGTGTTGTCCACGGTTGCGAGCGGTTGTATTGTCGCTCATCCATGTCACGGTTTTATCGACAGCATCAGATGGACTTACCGTGGCTGTCAATTGTAATGTTTCTCCTTCGGTGAGTGAAGCCTTGGATGCGCTGAGCGTTATAGATGTCGGCTTTACATTCTCTTTTACCGATATGTTGCACGTTGCTTGTTTCCCGCTTCCGTCTTTTTGCCTTACATGTAATAGTGGCAGTGCCAGCAGATTTTGCAGTGACAAGTCCAGTGGATGACACCGTGGCTACAGACGTGTCATCGGATGTCCAACTAACACTTTGTTGGTCGCCGAACTTGGGCTAACAGCTGCATTAAGTTGTGTGGTTTCTCCAACATACAGAGAAGCAGAAGTCTTATTCAGTGTTATACTTGTAACATATACCGTTGCAGACTCTACGGAAACCTTGCAAGTAGCATATTTCCCACTGCCATCCGCAGCACGGCATGTAATAGTAGCAGTTCCCGCAGACTTTGCCGACACAAGTCCGTTGTTCACCATAGCCACAGATGTATTGTTGCTTGACCAGTTTACATTCTTGTTCGTTGCATTTGTAGGATAGACAGAGGCTGACAGTTGGTAGGTATTTCCTTCTTTCATACTGATGGACGATTGGCTCAGTGTTACACTTGTCACACTGACACTTGTCGATTTTACGGTGATCGTATAGTAAAAGTCCATAGTGCGATAGAAGCCATCAATGAAATAGCTACATTTAAAATATACTTTGCACGAAGATGTTGCCTTGATTCCCTTGACAGTGGCATTATAGCGAGTGGAACTGGTCACGGTGGCATACGAATTGTTCTCGGAATACCACTGATAGGTAACACCCGTTGACTGCATAAGTGTACGTTTGTAAGTGTCAGCCAACGCTATGGTTACGGTACTTCCTTCATAGACTGATGCTTCTCCGGCTTTTGCCGAAGCATTCGCCTTTTGAACTGTTGCAAATGCGAACAGAACCATTAGAATCATGGTCTGCAGATGTGTAGTAAATGTTTTCATTGTTGTTGTATTTGATGGTTTGTTTTATCTGTGGTGTTATTATTTTGCTCTCTTCAGCGCATACTCTGCCTTTCTCATATAGTCCTGAGCACGTTCTCGGGCATTCTTTGCTTTTCGTGCGTAATCTTCTGCCTTGTCCGTGGCATTCTTTGCCCGTTGCTGATATGTCTTCACACTATCGTAGTTCTTCCGCTTCGAGTAGTATTCAGCCTCTCTGAGATAACCTTGTGCTTGTCGGTTATAGTAATCGACTTCTTGCTCATAGCCCAATGCCTGCTTCGTGTAGTATTCCGCCTCACGCTGATATGATTGGGCTTGCTTGATATAGTAGTCATTTTGCGCCATAAGGGGCAGAAAGCCGAGCGTTATGATTATAATTGAGATTAACTTTTTCATGTCCTTTTCAGTTTGTTGAGTAAATAGGTCGAGGCGAAATCCAAGGCATTGATGATATGAGGGACAATCGTATCTGCCGATTCATCTGATGTCGTTTTGTGGTCATAATCCAATGAAACACTGCCACAGTCCAGTTTGACTGCTTTGATAAATTTCACGTTCCTGTTTGTCTCATTGATAGCATCCGACAATAATTCAGTGTTGTACTCGTTTGCCTTTACTAAATGAGGGACACAGAAACGTATCATATCCTCATTTCTCCCAGTCATATAAAAGAAATGCCTGTCGTGGTAGATAAAATGCCAACCCATTGACGGCAACATTTCCACATGCCCACATTTCTTCCTAATTTCATTCACTATTTCTTCTTGTCTCATATTCAATTATATTTGTTATACTCTTTATGGTATATGAGCGTGATTAGTAACCATATCTATCAATAAAAAAACTGCACCAAATCAAACTTGTTGAATGGTGCAGTTTCTAACTCGTGTGTTGTATGTCTCAATCCAGCATCACAAATGCCGCCCAATAGTATGGGTCGGGATATTTCTCCCGAATGATGGACTTTGCGTTTTCAAATGCCTTACGTTTGTTCCACTTGCATTGTTTGGATGCCAGTTGCTCATAGAATGCAGTCATAAACTCTGTAGCCACCTTGTCACTGACACTCCATAGAGCCATGACCATAGTGCCAACACCGGCTTTCTTGAAGGCACGCTGCAAGCCGTAAAGACCTTCGGAAGTAGCCTTGCCTTGTCCCGACTGACAAGCTGAGAGCACAACCATCTCCGTGCCACTTAGGTCGAGGCGAGCGATGTTGTTGGCTGTAAGAATACCGCCTAACACTCCATCAGGCAATTCCTTGCCTCTCCATGCCGCATTGCCTCCTGATAGTACAATGCCAGAGAGCATCATGGCATCAGAATAACCTTTCAGATAATCTACATGAGCGGCACGTTCAGGAGTATAATAAAATCCGTGAGTGGCTATCTGCAACAACTGAGGAGCATTTCCGTGCATACTGAGGAACGACTCCTCAGTTCCCTCCATTCCCATTCGGGGTGTTACCTGCCACTTGCTGGCTTTCAGCAGAGACTCAATCTGCATAATCTCCTGCTTGGAGCCAGGAAGTTCACAGAAGACAGAATCCCCACGAACCATGTCGCCACGCATCACCAACAAATCTGTCAAGTCATATTTCTTCGCCTCCTCAATCATTGCTGTCGGTTGAATGTCATATTGCAGGCCACCATATAACACCGCAGAATGCGGTGCAAATGCCAAGACTGGCGACTGTGCCTTTACCAGTTCCCTTGCGGAAGACAACCTTACGAAGTTGTAATGGTTTCCCAATAACGAACCGTCAGCCAGAGGCAATGACTCTAATGACACTTGGAACAGCAGTTGTGATGGAACATAATAAACAGTCGAACCTTCAGCTATGTATGCTCTTAATGGCTCCCATAACAGTTTCAGTACCTCTGGGGCATAGTCCTGATTATAATACATATCAGGTCGGGTGATGCCCAACGAATCAATCTGTCTTTCGGCGAACAGGTATTTCACCAATGGGTATTCATCGCTCTTGTTGATGATATAGGCTGCATATTTGCGCCCCATGGTCTCTGAAACGTAATCAGTAAAGTCCAAAAGGACTTCATTGGGCTTCAGAGCACTCTTAACTGTCGCATAGTCTATATCCATGAAACGTGTGATATTGTCGAAACTGCGGCATCTTTCGGTCAGACGTGCCGCCAATTGATCAGCCCGTTGTGACATACTTAATATGCTATCGGCATAATGTGCTTGTTCCTTCTCCCACTCCTTTATTTGGTTCTTCATCAAGGTAAGCAGCATATAGTCCTTCATATCATCATCAGTACCTTCTTTCTTTACCACGTCAAACAACGAGCGTTCAGACTCCAGCAGAAAAGACTTCGACATGACAAGCGCATCGTAGCAGCTTGCGGTAAACTCATCCTGGTATCTGTTGGCTTCAATGGCGTATGGTGTCATCATCGTAAACAGTGAAGACACTGGCGACCACAAACTCTCACGTTCCTCGACACTCATCATCGGAATACGCTCCTTCATCAACTCTTTCAACCTGAAAGCGGCATCCGTATAGTGTGTGCAACCAGCATCAAGATGTTTGGAGAATCCCTCTGCATTGGCGAGCATCATTAGCGCATTGATATACTCCATGCTCTTTTTCGCCATAAAGTTGCTTTGTGTAATCCGCATAGAGTTGATAATGCTTTTCAGACTCATCATACATGTCAAGGCGATGTTCCGTTCTCCCATGGATGCAAGGAGCATTATCCTATTCTCTTCCGTTTGGGGATATTTCGATGCAAGTATTTCATCTGCTTTTCTTATAGTCTGCGAGAGCTGCGGAGTATTCTTTGAAGCCATTATGGCAGCGTGCCCGAACCATATACATTTGACATAGTTCCCTTGGCTCTTTCATCCTGCTTTCACTCTTAAAGAGAGAGTCTATACATGCAAAGCAATTCTCCTTGTCTCCTTTCAGTCTGTAGATGTCTGCCACCAGGCTATACGGAAGATAATACGCATCTTCCTCTGATTCATCTGCTTCTGGTATTCTTCCAACACTTTGCGACCGTATGCGATGGCATCGTCATATTGCCCCGTGGCAATGTATAGATTTCTCAGCTTGTTATATGCCAGATGTTTACTTGCCGCAGGGTCTTTGTTGTCCCCTTCAGCCAGTTCCTTGCCCTTTATATACCACTTCTCGGCTAAATTATACTGACCTTTGGATTTCGCCTCGTCACCTTTTTTGATGGTAGTATGCAAATTTCATTTTCACATCTCCTGCCTTTTCCACTAACGAATCCATGGAAGCCGAAACGGAGCGTATCAGTTTCATGTCACCAGTGGAATTGCCCAGCGACCACAACTCCCCTCAACACATCCATCTGCTTGTTCACCTTGCCATTTTGATGTGCCAAGACAAATGCCTGATAGTAAACTCGCTTTGCTTCGTCAAACTTGCAAAAGGTGTGCTTTTACCGATGCTATGCCGGAGAGTACATCTACTTCTTCAGACACCCTACCCAAATCCCTGAATCCATTCAAGGCTTCTTCATACGAAGAAAGCGCCTCGTCATAACTCTGTGTCATCGCATATTGCGCTCCCTCAAAATACCATGATAGAGGAATCTTTGTCTCCGCGTATTCTTTTACCTGACCGTCAGAATAGGGAAGTATTTCTGATATGAGTTCCCTTCCACGCTTATAATCGGCACGTCCTTTTTCATCACGCTGGATAAATTCGCAAGCATACATATAGCCATTCATAGCATAGAGATGGCCGACGTCTTTTCTTTCTGTATCATTCAACTTACCTTGAAGCAAACTCTTTCCTAAAGATACCCTTCTTTATACCTGCCAAGCAATTCATAACACTGACATGCCATTGTCTGACTACAAACGTACACTTGCCGCTCGCCTTCGTTGCGTTGCTGCTTGGTATTCTCTCCAACAATAAGAAACAACTCAAGTGCTTCTGCCTTCTTGGCGGCTTTGTTCAGTTCAAATGCCTGATACATTTTAGCAGTCACTTCTTCCTCTGACAGGGTCTGGGCTTCTATCTGCATTGTCATGCAGAAAAACATCAATGCGAATACTATGATTCTATTCATCTGGATTTACTTTCTTCTCGATATTATACTTTATGGTATCGTTGTCCGTACTGTCTGCCGGGGCAGGGCTGAACACTTCATCCCTCCACGCATCTGCTCCATAGGTGCCCTGTTATAGTTAGGAGATGACTCATAATCAAACATTGGCTTGATGGCAAAGAAACCTACAACAAGCACAGCTGCCACACCAGAAATCCACAGCCATATCTTCTTCTTTGACCGCACTGGCTCTGTTGCTGCAACCTCTGGAGCAGGACAATAACATGCTGCTTGTTTAGTACCTGTAGCACGATAAGCAGCAGTTTTTCGTTCTTGTTCATACTGTCGTTGGAACTGTTTTAGTGCCTTTAGTTTCTCCTCACGACTTCGGATGCAGTCTTTCACGTCCTGTGTAAACTCCAGTTGTTCCTTCTTCTCTTTATCTTGTTCTATCTCACGCAAGAACTCCGTCTTTTCGGCATCATCCATGCGGTTAAGCAGGTAGTTGTCTATTCTGTCTTGAAACTTTTCGTCCATATCTGTAATTCTTTATGAGTTCAACTTTCTCTTATAGATTTCCCTCGCCGATTTTCGCAAAGAGTTCATGCACTTGTTCTTCTTCGTCTTTAAGGCATTGTATGACTCTATTGTCGGCATTTCCTTCAGGATAGTCTCCAGTTTCTTCTCCTCGTAATAGAATTTGGTGAGTATCTGACTGCACCTTGGTGACATGTGTGATATGACATCCGCTATAATGTCAAGCATCAAGTTCTCGCCCGAATCATAGAGCATATCTATATAATCGTTGGGGTCGAAGCCTTCAGCCCTTAGCAACCGTCCTAATTCTGTTTCGGGGTCAGCATATACAGGATGCTCGCGTCCGTATTCTAAATACTTGTTTCGGGCTATGCTCATAAAGTAGGTGAGGATGCTGCCGTTCAGGGGCTTGTTGTCTTTTTCCCATCACGATTCCATCCTCCACATAAATTTTTTCTTCTTTCTATGTTCTCCCAGAACGCAATAAAGGTGTTCTGTAGAATCTCTGCCGCCGCATTATCGTCAGCGAAGAACACACCCCTATAGTTGTCCCAAAAGTAATCGGAGCAGTATGCGTACAGCTCGTACTGAGTGCGCCGACCTTTGTCTGCTATACCCGCTACAAGTCGTGCTTCGTTCTCTTGTATGGGGGCTCTGAATTGTATTGTTTTTGCCATTACTGTATGATGCCTGTTATTCTAAATCTATCGGTCTCGCCAGTCATTACTGGATATTGAGGTCTGCTGCCCGTATCGGAATTGACAAACATTCTTATTCTTCGAAAGAAATCATCGTTGTCATTTCCTGTGCTTTCCTTTACCTTATTATATATTGCATAGGTAAGTTTACCCACAGCCGGACTTTTTCATTTCAATGTTCACTTGGTCGCTTTTGCAAGCACTGATGGTAATCCACCTTTCCTTATTCACCTGGGCATTTGGATTTACATCCGTCTTGCCTTTATCAGTAGAAGCTCCCCAGATAAAGGTTTTGATAGCTTCGAATATGTCTTCCACGCCACGCACCACTTCATCCTCATCACCACGTGTTGCATCACCGCTATGACAAGCATCTATCACCACCAGCATCTTGCCCGAATCTCCAATTTTGTCTCTGATGGCATTCAGATAATAGTTCACTTCGTCATCCGTGAGGTGTTTCTCACCTTTGTCTTTCTCGCATGGCTTTCTGTAGGCATCGTATGGAATCCAGCACTCATCCAGTCCGTCCTTCTCGTCATTATGCACATCTTTCATCTGTTGACCATGCCCTGAGAAATGTACATACACCATATCCCCACGCTTTGACTGCGATGCTAAAGACTTGAAGGCACTCACAATAGCTGCCTTCGTCGCCTGCTGATTCACGAGTTTCTTGACATTACCCGCCTTGAACTTCGCATTTACCAGCATCTCCTCCACATAGGGCACATCCTTATCACCATTTATCTTTCCCCCATGTCTTATCCTCATGTTTGCCAATGCCAATGACAATAGCTCGCCGTGTCTGAGCATGTGATGTGGACGACACAACGAGCAGAAGCAAAATGAACAGTATTCGAATAGCCATTAAGTATTACATTTCTTTATAAACTTGATGTAAAAACTCAAAGAAGTAATCCCTGTTCAGATGGTTTATCTAAAGGAAGACGAAAAAAGATTCTTCTCCTTTGAGTTCTAACTTCATTAATGGTTTTTCTGTTACAGGAACCAATTTGCCTGTTTTCTTATTGAGTTTACACAAAGACCATTCCAAATGTTCGGGGCTGAAGTAAATCTCATCATATTGTACATTGGGAATCTTATTTTACATTCTGGTTTCACCTCAATCAATTTTCCATTTACGTCAAACGTATAAAGGTAATGCATGAAAGATAATTCATAATCATTGTTTGAACAAAGATAATATTTTCGATGATTTCTATCTTCCAATTGATATAGTTTAGTTATTAGTGAACAGTCCTCCCCAATGGCTCTGACTTCATACCCTTTGGTGCGTTTTACAAATAAATATGACCACCAAGGATTGTGATTGTATTCATGGCCAAAATTACGCACACCAACTATATGATCTGGACTTTGCATGTTAACTAAGCAGGTGATGTCTGGACTGTAATAAGCAACTAACATCATAAACCACTCCGCATAAGTAAGATCTACACCTGGCCTATGGTTGTCAATATATGCTGCACCATGTCCTAAGTATGATAAAGATTTATAAACCAAGGTGTCAGGATAGAATTTGCATAACCCTTTTCGGTATTTATCTATTTGTAATATACACCTATCAACTGTTGATTTATCTTCTTCACAAAAGACTATTTTTTCATGCTTTAATTCAATCTCTTCAAAAAAAGAAACAAGATTTTTGACACTATCAAAATTAAAATAGGTCATTCTTGTATGAAGAACTTCACCCGTAATCTCCACATCATCTATGTTCCTATTTGTTAGTGCAGATATTTTATCATCATTTAATTCAGTAGAGATAGAGTCTTGTTCAACCAAAGCATCTCCGCCAGTCTTATTGCTTTTACATGCACAAAGTATAAGAATTATCGCAAACATAATGTTCTTTTTTTTCATGCCGTTTTGTTCTTTTCATTTTTGAAATTGTTGGTGTTATTCTCTAATCCTTAAAACCATTCAAGCGTTTGTATTTGGGATTAGCCATCATACACAATGAATGTCTCAAAATCTCAGATAAATATTCAATAACACAAGTTCCATTCTTCCATACAGAAGTCACCAATCGCCCCAAAGAGATATATACATTATACCGCAGCAAAAAAATACTACAGTCCAAAATTCTAACATTTCCATTTGTCATAAGTCTCAGTCTCCACTGCGTTCAAAGTTGATTAGGATGTTTTCGCAATATGAACAAACAATTACATCCAGCTTTATAATTCTATATCAGAAAGCATGGTTCCATTACAGAATCTGTCAAGATCCACATATCCCTTGACACCATGGATTTCGTCTTTCTCTGTGTATTGCCAAATATTGTGTCTTCCAAAGCTGTTAAGAGTCGGTGGATTCTTCCCATATCTAGCAATAAAGAGGAAATATTTATCAAATTCAGGAGACAATTTTTCCTTGTAAAAACCATATTGACTGTACAGTAGAGGATATTTGCCATACTCTGATTTAACAAGTTGCATGAATTCATTCAACTTACGTTGGAGTTCGTCTCTAGAAATAGAGCTATTTCCTGCTTCTTCAACATCAACCATTGGAATCAAATCCTGCGTGTGTTTGTCTATATGCTTCTTAAAATTGCGGAACTGGTCTTTCGCAGGTTTTCTGCCGATGAAATAATGATAGCTACCTATCTTGAGGCCTTCTTTTCTTGCATCATCCACATAATCATGATACTTATTATCTACTTGCCTCGCACCTTCAGTTGCCTTTATATATACAAATTGTATTTTGGGGTCAGAAGCGACTTTTTCCCAATCTATTTTTTTCCTTGATACTTAGAGACATCTATACCATTATAGTCGTCTGAAAAAATTGTTGTACGTTCTTTCTGTGGATAAGCAATTTTTATATTATTATAAAGATGCCATATAGCACAAAATATGGTGACACACAATGTACATATAGACAATGGTCGAATACGGTGTAGGAATTTTATATATCTCCTTTTAATGCAATAAAATAACCCTTTATTTTCTTTTTTTCTTGACTTTCTCCGATATTTTTTGCCATATAAATCAAAAAAAGAAGCGACCAGAAATATATAATGTTGTCATACTGAGCATTCAACAATCTCCAGAATGACGTAAACACATTGTAATGAGGGAAGAATGCCACAAGTATAATACAGCAGTTAATTAGTCGAGCAACGTATATAAACAGATATGAAAAACAACAAAGGGTGATGATTTATATCGGTTTGATATTTACCAGTTTGATGAATAAAGCAATTTACATGAAAAGACAGGCTTACACCTATTATTATATCAAATATCCACATTCCGTGAAAGTTCATTAGACATCGTACAGATAATAACAGGAAAGTGTATATCGGTAAGCAATATGGAGCCAATGCCATTGGTGGAATCATGTTATTTGATTGTCCGCTCGTATATACTACACCAGAACCTTCTTCTGCATGAAAAGAATGCACCTTACGAAGGAATAGCATTGCCACAACAATATGTGTCAGTTCATGCGTGAAAGTCTCAAGCCATAAGGCATTCTTATTTAGAAATCGTCTCATGAAAGAATACCCAACGAATCCTATAGCAACCCATTGGAACAAGGATAGTTGCTGCCATATCTTAACATGCTTAGGAAAGAATAATATCTGTACTAACTTCCATGCATAAGGTATCGTTAAAACAAGAAGTATTATTAGTATTAATATACCTATATGATATTTATAAGATTTCATTTACAAAAACTGTTTGACAATGAGACAAATTATCAGAGAGTAAAAACCTGCGAGAGCATCATCTAACATTACGCCCCAACCGCCTTTCACATTCTGATCAACCCATCGACATCCTAATGGCTTGAAGATGTCAATGATTCTAAAAGCAACAAATCCCAATATCGCCAATAACCATGTGTTTTTTCTCCACAAGGAGCAACAAGAGCAGGAATCCAGATACCTATAAATTCATCAATAACTACAGTTCTTGGATCTTCCCCCGATATTTTTTCCATAATATTAGAAGTCCAAGCCCCAACAACAGTTACAGCGATTGTTGTTATCAGTGTAACCCAAAATAAAACATCTACAGGTAAAAACTTGTACCCTGCCCACCATAAAGCAAGTGCAACTAATGCTCCTGCTGTTCCTGGGGCAATCGGGACAAAGCCTGCACCAAATCCTGTTGATAATATAACGTGAAACCATGGTGCATCACCTAATGGATGATTAATGTTATTACTCATTTTCTATTCTATAACCATATTGAAAAAAGAGGCAGAGTTTATAGCTCTGCCTCCTTAACCAGATGAACTATTTCTTAAACAATTGCCAGATTTCTCTTATCCAAAGAACAAGAGATGAGAAACCAATGATAATTAGCAGATCTAACCAACCATTAGGATGCTCTGCATTATGCAGCATTGGCTCAACATTGAAGAACTTAAACATCACTTCAGTAATGAGTAACTGACCGAAGACAATTACACATACGATAGTCCAGAAGCCCTTGCTCCAGAACTTTTTGCTGAACAAATTCAAAGGACGCTTTCACCTGTTTCAAAAGCACGTGCATTAAACAGATAGAAGAAGTGAGTCCATACAAAGATTGAGAATAGCAACGTTTGTTCGTAATGAGAAACTTCGCCATTGCCTGAGAAATGAATATTCAAAAAGTCAGTCATGCTATTGATGTCAGCGTGCTGGAATATAAGCAAGAAGGCAAACAACAATACAAAGAAGAATATGCCAACACTAAGAATCTCGCCAAGCATAGGCTTGTTGATGATAAATGCACCAAGCTTCCACTGCTCCTTAAAATATGCCCAGTTTCCAATTTTATTTACATGTTCACTTCCGCGCTTACGAGGTTTGTCTTTCATTACATCCTTTGAAGGAGGCAATGATGCCAATGCCATCGCACCGAATGTGTCCATAATGAGGTTGATCCAGAGCATCTGAGTTACGGTCAAAGGAGAATCCTTTCCGACCAATGCACCCACAAAAACAATATAGCAAGCTGTTACGTTCACTGTGAGCTGGAAAAGCAAGAAACGCTGGATATTCTTGTATAGAGAACGCCCCCCACATTACAGCCTTGCCAATGCTAGAGAATGAGTTATCGATGATTGTAATATCAGATGCTTCTTTTGCAACAGCAGTTCCTGCACCCATCGACAGACCAACATTTGCCTGATGCAGTGCTGGAGCATCATTTGTACCATCACCGGTAACTGCGACTACTTGATTGCGTGCTTGTAGTGCTTCAACAAGACGTTTTTTGTCCATTGGACGTGCACGAGCAATAATCTTCAAATCAAGTACACACTCTTGCAACTTCTCATCAGAAAGTTCTGCAAGTTCTGTACCTGTTATTATGTTACGATCGGTGTCGGCATCGGCCCATAAGCCAATTTCACGACCAATTTGCTTTGCAGTTCCAGGAGTATCACCAGTTACTATCTTGACCATTATACCAGCATTCATACATTCTTTAACTGCATCAGGAACATCTTCTCTGACAGGATCTTCAATAGCAACTACACCTACGAAGTGCTTGTCTATGGCAAAACCAAGTGTACGATAAGCACTATCTTGATATTTCTGAAGTGATTCCTTCAGAGTGACCTCGTCAATATCGGAAGAATCACACATGCCAAAGACTATCTCAGGAGCACCCTTAGTATATGTAACTTCTATTAGTTACTGCTGAAAAACTGTGGTTGACATGTATTTTCTTTCAGTAGAGAATGGAATTTCATTCTTTGTGTTAGATGCTTCTTTAAGACGACGATAATCATATTTGTTGGTATGCAACCACAAGAGTAATGCGCCTTCCGTAGGATTACCAATAGGTCTTGGTTGGCTTTCTGAGAAATCGAGTGATGCAGTAGAGTTTACAGCAATTCCTTCTGCCAATTCTGGAGTTAATTTCCCAAAAGTACACTCCTTAACCTGCATTTTGTTCTGTGTAAGAGTGCCTGTTTTATCAGTGCAGATAACTGTTGTTGCACCCATAGTCTCACAAGCGTGCATTTTACGAACAAGGTTATTAGTCTTGAGCATAGAATACGTGAGATCGTCCTGTTGTCCGTCCCACGGTCTGAGGCTCTAGCAATTGCCTATTTTGGTTGAACAGACAACGTCAGAGCCCACGCCGATATGAGTAATCGCTCCATTGCATAAAGTAGGCGACAACTCAGCAAAACGCTCAAGCCAGCTTGGCGGTTCCGCTTTCGGTTTGCGCTACTTTTGCGAGACCTATATAAACAATTTTATTGCACCCGAAAAGGTACAATTCGTGCTTACAAGGTCTCCGCAGGAGTGATATAATCACACCCGGGACATCTACCGTTGCTACGTTCAAGACCAAACATTTCTGTGACTTGCTAGATTACAGACCGTCTCAAACACAGCGTCAAGTAAACGCCTTCATTATGTCTGGACTATCTTTCCCACCCAATGCCCGCTTTGTATTGCTTTGTCATCATATGACTCCGCCATACTCAGCACGGCGTAGGCTGCCTCGCTAATGCCATGTAAGAACACGTCTAACTGCGACAGATAGAGCGAAAGGCTAATAGTCCAAGTGCAAAGGTACGCATAATTTTTGAATTAGATGATAACAACCGAAAAGAAATTTTTGTATAAATCTTAAAATCAACACGAATTAACTATAAAAATTACCGTATTCCGAATTTTTGTATAAGAAAAGGTGCTTAATAACATCAAATTTGAGCCACTTAATCCGTCAAAAAGCCATATTGTCAAAAAAAACACTTATTATGCCATCATAAAGTATGTGCACATAAATGGCAAAGTATGTGCACATCTAAGCCTCAAGTATCTGCACATACAGACATGTGCCACTCTGATCAATATATAAAGTGAGGACAAAATAAAGAACTATGGAGAGAAGAGCAAATTATACTCTACCAATCGTCTTCTTCGGATAGAAGGTATGGCTTTCCCTTTCCACTTGCAAAACTTCAAATAGAGAGGCAGAATTTGCCTTTCACCTTTCTCCAAACGGATGAGCAAGGTTGACTTTGATATCTCGTATTGCCCAACAACTTTGCAGGACCTATTTGGTATGAAAGAGCTGCGAGAAGATAGGCATCCTTACCATATCGCGAATATAGACGATAGTGCTGTATAAGGTCACTTAACAGGGAATCCGGCCTGTCGGCGAGTCAGTGAATTGCGGAAATGTTCTCCTTGTTGAATCTTTGTGACCATATCCGACATGCCCAGGCGTTTTGCTTTGCGTATGCCATCCTCAAAATATTTTGTCGAGGTGACAAGACGTTCAAAAAGTACCCTATCTGGTTGCTGACTGTGACAGGGTACAGGGCAAGTGGATAATATGCTCAACAGAATTATTGTGATAGGTCGTATCATGCTGTTGTTCTTATGTTCATTCTCTTGGTTTTGTTGAATACTACATTGACTTGC
>VOFG01001504.1_pt1 | contig 47968 bp, 102 predicted proteins | sample 5384171 | NCBI WGS metagenome assembly VOFG01 (sample SAMN12384726, study PRJNA508395) | human gut metagenome | isolation source: healthy gut F | host: Homo sapiens
ACAGGTGACAGGGGATCTGGGAATCGCCGGGGGATTGACCTTGGGCGGCTGCGCTCTGGCGGGAGCAGAGGGACCTTGACCCCCTGGGCGGGGCGGCTGGGGTGCGGCTGCAGAATCTGGCCCCGCCGGAGAGGGGTCCGATGGGGCCAACCGGGACTATGTGGACCGGGGTGGAGCTTGCCCCAGTGGTGGGACGAAGCCCTGGAGGAGGCGGTGGCCAAGGTCCGGGGCCATACAGGACAAGGCCGGGGCGGCATGTACCGGGTTCCTGTTCTTCACCGACTGCCATTGGGGGGCCAATGCAGGACGCACAGGACAGCTGGGCGGCGGCGGTTCTGGACCGGTGCCGGCTGTCCTGGGCTCTGTGCGGCGGGGACCTGGTTCGCTCCGGGGTAGCGGCCACGAAGGAGGAGATGGAGGAGATTTCGCCGCCGTTGAGGGGGCGCTGCGCCTGCAGGGGCCGCCTCCTCACGGCCCTGGGCAACCACGACGGCTCCTGGGGACAGGCAGGGGAGAAGCTCTATGCCTTCAACTTCACGCCTGAGGCCCTGTACAGGCTGCTGCGGCAGTGCCCCTTGCTCTGCCAGGGGCCTGACGGCAGCTATTACTATCTGGATGACCCCGGGGCGAAGGTCCGGTATCTGGTGCTGAACAGCGTGTGGTGTCCCTATGGAGAGGACGAGACGGGGCGGCCCTCTATCCCCGGCAGGATGACTACGGCTTTGGACAGGAGCAGCTCACCTGGGTGGCCCAGGTGGGGGGCTGCGTTTTGAGGAGCCGGGGGTGGGCCCTGGTGGTGATGACCCATGTGCCGGTGCACACAGGCTGCGACGGGAAGTTCGGGACCGGGCTTCTGACCGGGATGCTCCATGCGTTTGCAACCGGCTTGGGACGTATCAGGGGTGTACCGGGGCAGAAACGGAGGCACAGGGGGCGCCATTGCCCGGGCTTTACCAATTTGGCCGACCCGTCTTCCTCTGACTGGAAGCGGGACTGCCGGGTGAGCTCCAGCGGGGCGGAGACGGCGGCAGCCGGGTGACCACCACCAACTTCATCCCCGCCTGTCAGGGCCAGATGCTTCACATCCGGGGCCTGGATTTGTTCAGCGCCGCGCCCAATGGGAGAAAAATATGGCAGAATCCATTTTTTACGATGAAAACCGGCAGTTTTGGCGCAAATCAATCCCAACTCCTTTTCTCAGGTGGTGACTGCGCCGGAGTACGACGAGCAGGTGCGGACCTACCGTCTGACGGTGTCCAACAGCGGGGAGCAAATGACCCAGTATGGGAACCTGGCCTATGTCCGGATCACAGGTCTGACGCCGGAGACGGGGGGAGATGTGGCCGTTGCGGTGGACGAGGAGATCCGGTATGAGACCACAAAGCCCTGGGATTATGCGCAAGTGGATGTGGACTTCACCCAGGGGGTGCGGGCGGAGGTGGTGGGCTGCTTCAGCGGCCACCTGCACCGGGATGTGATGGCCCAGGTGGGACAGGTGCAGGTGGTGGTCACCAGCTGCGACGGGAACCTGGCCTATGACCCGTCGGAGGAGCCACGCACGCCGGGGACGGCGGGGGAGCAGGTGCTGGACATTGTGAGCATCAACCGGCGGGACCGGACAGTTCAGCTCACCCGGGTGGGACCGGGGGCGGATCGGAGCTTTTACTTACTGAGGAGGAGAACACATGCCAGAGGCGGTAGCGGTTGCTGCCCTCAGCCTGTTGGGGACGCTGTTGGGGTCCCGGGGGGAGTGATTGCCAGCTCGAAGCTGACCAATTTCCGATTAGAACAGCTGGAACGAAAAGTGCAGGCGCACAATAATCTGATAGAGAGAACCTTCCAGCTGGAGGCCGCCCAGGCCATTGCGGAGCAGCGCCTGGACCGGCTGGAGCAGCAGGATTGAGGTTCCCGACATGCCGCCCAGGGGGCGGAAGGAGGTTTCTATGGAAAGCTTTGGAATTGCATCGGTGGCCGGAATTACGGTCATCTGCTATTTGATGGGGCTCATTGTGAAAAAATCTGCCTCTAAACAACAAATGGATTCCCAGCCTGGCAGGGCTGCTGGGAGGGATTTTGGGCCTGGTGGGATGGCGGTTCATGCCGGACTTTCCCGCAGGGGATGTGCTCACGGCCCTGGCTGTGGGCATTGTCTCAGGCTTGCCGCCACTGGCGTTCACGAGGCCGGGTGCCAGCTGACCCGGGAAAAGCCATGACGGTGCGGCAGCAGCTGGCAGTCCAAAATGACTGCTACCGCCGGAATCAGGGGAAATGGAAAAGAACCCGGGGAGCGGGACAGCCGCTATGCCCGATACTATCAAGGTCCCCAAGGGGTGATGATCCACTCCACGGGGCCGAGAACCCAAACCTGCGGCGCTATGTGCAGCCGGATGATGGCACATTGGGGTCAACCCCAATGGCAACGACTGGAACCGGCCGGGGCTGGATGTGGCAGTCCACGCCTTCATCGGACTGACCCGGTCGGGAGAGGTGGCGGCCTATCAGATCCTCCCGTGGGAGTACCGGGCCTGGCACTGTGGCGGCAGTGGAAACGACACTCATCTCTCCATTGAGATTTGTGAGGACAATTTGCAGGATCGGGGATATTTTGACCGGGTCTACCAGATGGCTATGGAGCTGACGGCAGAGCTGTGCAGGAGGTTCCGGCTGGATCCACTGGCTCGGAGTGGTGGTGGACCACGCCGAGGGGGCGGCTGGGCATTGCCAGCAACCACGCCGATGTGGGCCACTGGTGGAGCCGCTTTGGGACTTCCATGGACGATTTTCGCGCCGGTGTGGCGCAACGGTTGCAGAAGGAGGAGGAACCTGCCATGACCCGAGAGGAAGTGGCACAGATGATAAGCAAGGCCCTGAGGAGGATCGGAAATCCCGGATTTTCCCCAAGCTGGCAAATGTGCCGGGCTGGGCCGGGGCAACGGTACAAAAGCTGTTGGAGCGGGACGCTTTGCAGGGGGGATGGACAGGGACTCAACCTGAGCTATGACTTCCTGCGGACCATGGTGGCCCTGGACCGGTTGGGGGCGCTGGATCGGAAGGAGTGACGGGCCGCTTCCAGGAGGACGGGCAGGTCAGGTCGGGCCCCTGCCTGCCTACTGCCGTGTAACGCTTAAAATTGCCCATTTTCTGGCTGACGGATCTGCCGCAGGGCCCGTAGGGCGCACCGTGTGCGCCCGGGTCAGCGGTTGGAGCCGGAACCGCTGAGCAGCAAGGCCCCCTTGGCGGTAGGGGCGCGCCCAGGATGCCGCGCCCTACCGCCGGGATGGCGCCTTTCCGCCTGGACCCTTCCGAAGAAAATAGATACTTTTGGAGTTGCGTTGTACTGCGCCTATGCCCCGGGAAAGGCTGGCCGCTCCTGAACAGGCAAGGTCTTGCAATCTTGTACGTGGGAGTGGTATACTAGGTGGGAAGAATGGCGCTCTGGGCGCGGAATTGAGGAATGGTATGGCGAATGGGAAACTGGAGGCGCTTCTGGCCGAATGGCGGCAGAAGCGGCTGTTGATTTTGGGGCTGGGGTCAGCAACCGGCCCCTGGCCAGGCTGCTGCTGGAAGCCGGGTGCCGGGTTACGGGCTGCGACCGGACGGACCGGGAGAAGCTGGACCGGGAGGTCCTGGACCTGGAGGAGCAGGGACTGGAGCTCCGGCTGGGGAGCGGGGTATCTGGAGAATTTGGAGGCGGATGTGGTGTTTCGCACCCCGGGGATGCATCCGGCAAATCCGGCCCTGGAGGCGCTGCGCCGCCGGGGGCGGCGGTGACCTCGGAGATGGAGATATTTTTCCAGGTCTGTCCCTGCCCCGTGATTGCAGTCACCGGCTCCGACGGGAAGACCACCACCACGACTCTCTGGCTGAGATGCTCCGGGCGGCAGGGAAGACCGTCTGGGTGGGGGAACATTGGCAAGCCCCCTTTTGCCGGAGGTGGGGCGCATGGCCCCCCTCGGACTGGGCGGTGGTGGGAGCTCAGCTCCTTCCAGCTCATGGACATGGACCGCAGCGGCCACATTGCCGTAGTGACCAATCTGGCCCCCAACCATTTGGATGTGCACAAGGACATGGCGGAGTATGTGGAGGCCAAGGAACATGTGTTTGCCTACCAGAGTGAAGGGGATATTCTGATTTTGAACCGGGATCATGAGATTACCCGCTCCTTTGCTCCTGGGGCCCAGGACAGGTTCGCTGGTTCTCCGCCAGGAGCGTCGGGCAGGGTGTGTTCCTGGAGGATGGAGTCATTTACCGGGCCACGCCGGAGGGCGTCCGGGAGATCATGGCGCAAAGGGATATTTTGCTGCCGGGGCTGCACAACGTGGAAAACTATATGGCCGCACTGGCCGCCCTGGAGGGGCTGGTCTCCGATGAGACGGCCCGGCAGGTGGCCAGGACCTTTAAAGGGGTAGAGCACCGGAGTTGAGCTGGTCAGGAGAAGGACGGCGTCGGTTCTACAATGACTCCATCGCCTCCAGCCCCAGCCGTACCATTGCCGGGCTCCGGGCTTCCAGCAGAAGGTGATCCTCATCGCCGGGGGCTATGACAAGCACATCCCCTATGACGTCCTGGGGCCGGAGATTTGCCGCCATGTGAAGCGGCTCATTGTCACAGGAGCCACCGGGAAAAAATCCGCCAGGCGGTGCTGGCGGCTCCGGAGTACCGGGAGGGCCAGCCGGAGATTCTCTCCATCACGGAGTTTGATCAGGCGGTCCTGGAAGCGGCCCGGGGGCGGAGCCGGGAGATGTGGTGATCCTGTCCCCGGCCAGCGCGGCTTTCGACCGGTTCCGGAACTTCATGGTGCGGGGCCAACACTTTAAGGAGCTGGTGAGGAGCCTGTGATGCATGTGAGAAAGTGGACCCCATCTGGCCCGGCGGGTGATCCCTTGCCAGTCCTGCGGGGCGGTGATTGTGGCGGCAGGGTCGGCCCGGCGCATGGCCGGGGTGGATAAAATCATGGCGGACCTGGGGGCGAGCCCTTTTGGTTCGGACGGTCCGGGCCTTTCAGGAGACGGCAGTTGTGAAACAAATCGTCATTGTCACTCGTCCGAATTTGATCGGACCGGTCTCCGCCGTCTGTGAAGCGGCGGGATTCAGCAAGGTAAAGGCTGTGATCACCGGTGGAGATACCCGCCAGGCCTCGGTGCAGCTGGGTTTGGCAGCCCTTTCGGGGGTGCGTCTGGCGGCGGTGCAGGACGGGGCCCGGCCTTTGTGACGCCTCAGCTCATCGACCGAGGTGGTGCGGGCGGCCAACACCTACGGGCCGCCGCTCCAGCCATTGGGGTGAAGGACACCGTCAAGGTTGCAAAAGGGGGCCTGGTGGTCCGGACGCCGGACCGCTCCACCCTGCTTGCGGTTCAGACGCCCCAGGCGTTTGATTTTGACCTTCTCCGGGGGGCGCTGTCCCAGGCGGAGAAAGATGGCGCGGCGGTGACGGACGACTGCTCCGCCGTGGGCGGCTGGGCATGAAAGGTCCGGCTGGTGGAGGAGCGAGGAAGAACTTTAAGGTGACCACCGGCAGGACCTGCTCCTGGCCCGGGCAGTGTGCAGGGATTTGACATGAGGAATTGGACACGGATATGATGTCCACCGGCTGACGGCAGGCCGGAAGCTGATATTAGGCGGGTGGAGATTCCCTTCGAGCTGGGCCTGGGAGGGCCCATTCCGATGCAGACGTCCTGCTGCATGCGGTGATGGACGCCCTCCTGGGGGCCGCCGGTTTGAGGGACATCGGCCAGCATTTTCCCGATACGGACCCCCGGTACAGGGAATTTCTTCCGAAGCTCTGGCCCTTGTGGGGGAGAAGCTGTACTGGGCGGGATACGAGGTGTGCAACGTGGATGTGACCATGATCGCCCAGAGGCCGAAGCTGCGGGGCTACATCTCCCAAATGGAGGAAAACATTGCTGACACTTTGGGACTGGACCCGGAGCAGGTCAATGTGAAGGCCACCACGGAAGAGGGCCTGGGCTTCACCGGCGCCGGGGAGGGCATGGCCTGTCACGCGGTGTGCTTGCTGGAGAGGCTGTGAAACCGGGAAGGGTGAATGGAAGTATACATCATGGGGCTGGTGAACTAAATTGAAACACAGAGTATTTATAGGCTCTTCAAAGGGAAAGCGAAGAAATCGCAATAACAGTGAGCGAATTTCTAAGCGGTGATTATGAATGCGTGGTTTGGAATAACGGATTCTTTGGGATTAACAAAGGAACTTATGAAAGTCTTGCAAAAAATGCAGTAGCATTTGATTATGCAATATATATTGGGGGGGAAGGACGACCTGTCTGTACGTCTTAAAAGCAGGAAAGTCAAAATATCGCCAAGAGACAATATTTATTTGGAGTTTGGACTATATGCAGGAATTCTGTCTCCAGCAAGAAGTTACTTTTTAATTGATGAAAAATGCAAAATTGCGTCTGATCTTTTGGGTATAACTGTGCTGCGCTATTCGAACAGCCAGTCATTAAGGGATTGCTGTGCCCAGGTTAAAGAGAAAATGTGGGAAGAAAGCAAGCTGAATCGCATCCAGTTGCTGCCGTCTACGAGCTTGGCTATAGGATATTTTAAGAAATTTTTACAAAATTTAGAGTACATCTTAACCAGTATAGATGCAATAGACATATGCGGGCATACATATAGTGTGAAGAACCTCCACAGAGTTTAGAGGTAATCATTCCCGACACAGTTGATGCTGATTGGGCATCCTGGGCGGTTAGCTATAAGAAGAAGCACCAGTTGAAAGAAGCTGTTTTGAATAGCCAATTGAGAAAGGTTGTCGTTTTTGCTTGATTACGATGCATTGACCAAAGATCAAAAACTTCGGCTGCTGGATATACCCCAAACCCTTCGAGCTTCTTTTCAAGCAGTAGATTTGGTGCTGGGAATTGACTATATTGGCAGAACTGCAATACTTGATGCTGCAAAGAAAAAGAAGTTAATAATTTTATATTAACATTAAATAATATGATAAAAGAGCTGTGCTCATATTAGCTCAATTACCACTATCCGCATTTCTTCTCTATAAACGGGAAGCAGTTCAACACTTGGCTGGGGAGTACGCAGCAAAAAGTCAGCAACATGCATGGTTAAGATGCCTTCATAATTTACCCCGGAGAGTTCGTCGGCTCAGAGAACATATTTTGGGTAATTATCCCGAATCTCCAGGGAGACACTCATATTCCGCCTCTCCGTCAGGAAAAGATGATAGGTCGTTCAGTTTGGATAGCTGCCCTTTCAGTTTCGTACATCTGCTGGGCGGTCATGTCTTCGTATTCTATGGAGTCAAACCGGTAGCTGACGATCTGCCCGGCAGGAATCCGCGTTCCTGCCACTTCATGATCATGTACAGAATCGTAGATTTGCCCGCATGGCGGACGCCTGTGAAAATTTTTACAAAGGAGTATCCACATAGCTCATATAGAAATCAACAGTTTTTCGGTTATAAACCGCAAAACTGCTTTTGTTGCGGGGTGAGAGACCCAGGCCTTCACGGGAATGGGAAAAAGGAACGGATGGCAGCAAATGCGGCAGGAAACAGGGGAACCCCATTTCCTGCCGGAAGTCTTGACCGTGTTTTAGATGAAATGGTTTGCCTTTGGGTACCCTGCTGCGGTTTTTTTCAGCACCGGGGGGCAGAAGCACCATTGGGCGCCCCAGCACAGGCATAGGGGCATGCACAGGTCTCCCAGGCCGCCAAAGCCGCGGTAGGTGCTGGCCTGGCGGCGGTAGGTGGTTCCGCCCTCCTCCAGGGTGGTGAGGACCTGCTGGTACAGAGCGTTGTCCGGCTCCATGGATACGGCCCGGCGGATGTGCTCCAGGGCGGTGATCCGGTTGCCGGCGCCATCGTTGGCAAGGGCGCTGAGGTAGTACCATTGGCCGTCCCGGGTGGGCGCTCCGTCCAGGGCGTTGAGGGCTTCCTGATAGCGGCCATATTGGATGTACCGGTAGGCGGCCTGAGCCTGGGTCGTGGAATTGAAACCTCGCTGGCGCTGCTGCCGCCGCCACTGGCCAAAGATGTCCTCGTAGGGGTCACTGCCATAGCCTGCGCCGCCGGTGTAGGTTCCGTTGCCGTAGCCGGCTCCGCCGGACTGGGGGGGATTTTTGATTTGCTCATAGGCGGCGTTGATTTCCTGCATCTTCCGGGCTGCCTCGGCGTCGCCAGGGTTGGCGTCGGGGTGGTATTTCTTGGCCAGGCGGCGGTAGGCCTTCTTGACCTCCTCATCGGATGCGCCCCTGCCCAGCCCCAGGACCTGATAGGGATCTTCCATCATGTTGGACCCTCCTGCGCGGCTCCCCGCGCTTTTTTTTTCTTCTGTTTGCTTCTGTATGTCACCCAGACGCCACTATACAGGATGTTGTCCAGCAGGTCTTTGTCCTGGACGAGGGGTAGCATTTCGTAGGCCTGGGTGGCCCGTCCCATTTCCAGAACCAGATAATTTTCCCACCGGTCGGGGTCCGGCCCTCCTCCCATAGCCCGGAAGGGGTTATAGCTGCCCCGGTGCAGATCCCGCCGGTAGTCCACGGCTGCATCCACGAAATAGATGAACCGTCCCAGGGCCATGGCCATCTGCCGGAGGTAGCCGGACCACCGGTCTTCCCGCCAGCAGAACAGCTCCGCCATCAGCAGGCCGAAGCAGTTGGCAGGTAGGTCCGGTTGGGACAGTGCTCGCCTCCATGCGGCGCAGGTCCCGGATGCAGGTCTCATGGCCCGGCACTGCCGGGGAAAGCGGCTCTGAATGGCCTCGTAATGGGGTCGAAGGAGGCGGCGCAGGGCCAGGGCGTCGGGGCGGCGGTCATCTTGCCAGTGGTCGTCGGCGCTGAAGTAGGCCAGGGCCACATTCATATCCGCTGCGTAACGTATGGCCTCGCTCCGCCGCCGGGGCCGGGGGGGACAGGGGATGGATCAGGCAGCGGCCGGAGCTCTGCTCCTCTGCCGGTTCATAGAGAGACGACAGCAGGAGGGCCAGGAAGACCATGTCGTAATTGAGCGCCAAACGGCTGGCCAGGAATTCTGCTCCCCAATGGCCCGGCAAATGCCGCAATAACAGCCCAGGTAGCGCTCCCTGCTGCTCCGGGCGCAGCTCTTGGGATTTGCCATTACATATCCAAACATGGCACAGGCCTCCTTCCAGTGATTGTACCATGTTACTGGCCATTTGTGAACAGAAAATTAATTTTTAACAACCAAGTGGAAACCTTTTTTCAGCATTCCTGCTCCGGCCCTTTCTCCCACCGCCGCAGGCGGAGCTGGTAGCCGATGTCGGCCAGATATTTGTTGAGGGCGCCGCCGTAAAAACACAATGGCAACGCAGGTGTACAGCCACAGCATGGCAATGGCTACCGCAGACAGGCTGCCGTATACCGTGGAAAAATTGCTGAAGTGCTCCACGTACAGGGGAAAAGTCAGAAAACAGCTGCCACCCCAGGGGAGGCCAGGGGCACCAGGCAGGGAGGGAGAAACTTGTTTCCGCCGGTTGGGGAGAAACATAAACATGGCGGTAAACAGCGCCGTCTGCAGGAGAAGCAGCACCAAAAACCGGCTGGAGATTACCCTCAGCAGCAACAACATAGCAGGGGTTGTCGCTCTGGGGCAGCAGGATGGTCTGGCCAAACACGGAAGGGCCAGGGTCAGAGCAGCAGCACCAGGAGGAACAGGAAGGTGTACACCAGGCTGAGCAGCCGGGTAAAGACAGCCCCGGTCCTCCTGAACGTTGTAAATTCGGGTTGAGGCCGGTGAGCATGCCGAAAATCCCTAATGGCTGGCGGCCCACAGTGCTGCCAGAGCCGACACGGAGACCAGGGTTTTGGGAGCTGCTGGCAACATCCCCGTGAGGAGCGGGTGATGGAGGGCATGAGGGCCGAGGGAATGACCTTCTCCAAAATTTCCAGCAGGGGCCTCCCAGGGAGGTGTAGCTCAGCAGGTTCAGCAGGAGCATCACCGTGGGGAAGGCTGCCAGGATGATAAAAGTACGCGGCATTGGCCGCATACCGGCAACATCCAGGCGGTTCAGACTCAGCACCATGTCCACCACCCGGGCCAAATGACGGTTTTTGATCTTGTGTTTTTCATAGACATGCCCCTTTTTTGTGCTACATGGATGGGCCTTCTGCGAAAAGCCATGGACCCAGTCGGATTGAACTATGATACCGGAAACCGGGTGAAAAGCGCTTTTTTGTCGGGCGGCATGGGGCAAGCAAAGCAACCATGGACCGAAGCGCCTCCCTGGCCCGGGAGCGCCCTAAGCATGGACTCTTAAGCGGATGGCATTCCACCTGGGTCCGCCTCGGTCCCTAGGGAATTCCCGGAGTTGGAGAAGGCCATGGATCTCGTAATCCATGGAAATACGGGGAACAGGCGCTTCCTGCCGGGGATTAAACCAGCAGGCGGCGATGCCGGCCCTTTGGCGCCCCGGATATCGGAGGTGAGGCTGTCGCCGATCATGAGGGCTTTTGAGGATCAAAATCCGGAATCTGGGCAAAAGCACCGGTGGAAAAGGCCGGGCTGGGCTTGTTGGCCCCCAGCTTCTGGGAGATGAACACTTGCTGGAAGTACGGGCCGATGCCGGCGCTTTAAGCGGCTCTCCTGACCCGGGCGGTGCCGTTGCTGGCCAGGTACAGCCGGTATTTGGGAGCCAGGTAGGCCAGGAGGTCTTCCCCCCTCAATGAAGTAGTGGCCCACACACAGGAAGTCCTCATACGCGGCCTGGCAAGCTGCCGGGTCCGCCGGAATGTGTTCCTCCCGAAACAGGCAGACAAACCGCTCCAGGAGCACCTGCTCTCGGGTCAGCTCCCCCTGCTCCAGCCTTTGCCAGTGGAGCTTGTTTACAGCGCTGTATCGGCGGATCAGCTCCGGCGTGGATCCACGCCTACGGCTTGAAAGCTTTAATGCGGCAATGGCCTCAGCCCGGTGAAAATCCAGCAGGGTGTCATCCAGATCAAAAAAAGAGAAATTGAAACATAGGGACCTCCCTCAGGCGCGGCCAATGGCGGCGGCGATCCGGGCAAAAGGCCGGAATGTCCAGGGTTTCCCCGCACCGTGGGGGGATAGGCCGCAGGCGCGGAGGATTTCTCCGATCTTCTCCTTACCCAGGGCCGGGAACCCGGCAGCTGCTGTTTTTGCAGCTGCTTACGCCGCTGGGCAAAAGCTGGCCCGCACCACCCGGAAGAACAGAGCCTCGTCCTCCACAGGGCAGGGAGGCGACTGCCGGATGTCCAGGCGAACCACACTGGAGGTCACCTGGGCTGAGGCAGGAAGCAGGGGGCACGTCGAAGAGAAGCCCGGCTGGGCGTAGTAATTGCAGAACACGGTGAAAGCGCTGGAATCCCCGGACCGGGGGCGGCGGCCATCCGCTGGGCCACCTCCTTCTGAACCATGACGGTGACAGAGGAAAAGCACCGGGCCTCCAGCAGGGCAGTGAGGACCGGGGAGGTGATATAATAGGCAGGTTGGCGCAGGCCATGGGACGAAGTCCCGGAAGCTCTGCCTGCACCAGAGCGGGATGTCCACCTTCAAAAAATATCCTGCCAGAGGATGGAGATTGGAGTATTCCCCCAGAGTCTCCTGCAAAAACGGGCGCCAGACCCGGTCCACCTCCACAGCGGTCACCCGCCCCGGCCCGGCGGCACAGCTGTTGGGTCAGGGGCCGATGCCGGGACCCACCTCCAGCACGCCACAGCCGCGGTCGATCCCGGATTCCTCCGCAATTCGCTGGGGAACCCAGGCGGCAATGAGAGTTTTGGCCCTTGGCCTTGGAAAACTGGAAGCCATGGCGGGCCAATAGCCCCTGACTTCCTGGGCGTTGCACAAATCCATCATGAAAAACCGCCTTTCCCCTGTATTTTACCAGAGGATCGGCGGATTTGCAATGAGAACTTGCACCAAAAGCAGGACGGCAGCAGGTACTGCTTCCTGGGCACTGGGCGCGGAAGCGCCCTTTTGGCTTCGGGGAAGGGCGCCTTCGCCGGGGGAGATCAAGTATGTTACCCGTTTTAAGCTCATGAACCAGCCTTGCCGGGAAGTCAGTCCAGAATATACACGGTGCAGGTCCGGCGGCCAAAGGCGTAGCATTCCGGCCAGGGTGTCGAAGTACAGGTCGATCATGTAGCCCTGATGGCGCCGCCGCAGTCCTCTGCCGTGGCGTAGCCGTAGATGTAGGAGCCGTCATCGGAGACGATATACATCCGCGCCAGAGGGGATGACGCTGGGGTCTACGGTACGGCCCCGTACCGGGCGGTGGTGCCGGTGGCGGTGGTGCCAGCGTAGCCCTCGCAGCTGTAGGCAGTGGCCTCTACGGAGAGCTTTGGGGAGTAGGTGAGGACCTCGCCGGAGGCGGTGGTGAAGGTGTTGCCGGAGGGGCGGGCTCTGTAGCCGGTGTGGTGGAGGCAGGCTCCGCCCGGTTTTCCCCGGACCGCCTCGCCGCTGCCTTCTGCCTGGGAGGTGGCGGCGCTACGGTCCGGCCCGAAGCTCCACAGCCGGGGCGTATGCCCGGCCTGCGCCCTCCTGCTCCTTACTGGAGCGGTCGATGCCCCGGGCCACTACGGCGTTTACCGGGGCGTAAAGAACCTGCCCTGGGTGACAGTCCGGGAGACCTCGGTCCTGTTTTCCCGGGTGATCCGGGCGGTGCAGTGAACGCTGCCCTCCCGGCCGGGGCGTCAGAACTTGCTCTTCCCCAGGCGCCAGGGTGGAATCGGTGCAGTAGATGGTCTGGTATGGCTCGGACCGGACATATTCCACGGTCTCGTAGGTGAGGGCAACCACGTCGATGACCATACCGTCATAGGTTGCGCTGTCCAGGCTCTGGGAGATGCGCAGGTCGCCCTCTGTGGAAATGCCCAGCTGCTCCAGAATGCCGGATACCGTGCTGCCGTAGGTGGCAACCTCCAGAGCCTGGCCGTCGTGGTTGACCCGGACCATCTGAATCCGGTTGACGGTGATTTCGGAGACATTTCCGTCGGACTGGGTGGTGAAGGTGTCTTCTTCCCCAGCTCCAGCCCGGCCTCGGTGAGGACAGCTGCCGGGTCGGTTGCATATGTAGTATGAACCAGAACCCGGTCCCCGTCGGTGATGACGTAGGTGGTCTGGGCGAATACGGCCTGGGAAAGAAGACCTGCGGTCAGCAGCAGGGTCAAGGCTACCGCGCCCAGCCGCAAAAGCAGAGTTTTTTCGTAGGAAAGAGATGCTGAATGGCGTGCATCGGAGAACCTCCTTTTTTCACATAGGTGGCAGTTCGCCAGGCTGCCGAGCTGCCGGTATCAAACGTGTTACGTTTGTAACCGTATTGCAACTGCCCTGATATTATAACTATTTTGCCGCAAATGTCAAGAGTTTTCAGAAAAGAGCTAGAAAACTACAATTTTTTCTGGAAATATTATTGACAACCGCCTGCAAGATACTTGACGGAAAACGTCGGAAAAGCACCAGATATGGGGAGAAAGTTACAAAAAGGTTAACATAAGACGAATCCGGCCGGCCCTTTATTACGGGGACCGAGGCGCTCCCGCATCCGTACAAAAAGCACATGCTGCCGCTCTGCCTGGAGGCGGAAAATGTAGACTTTGCCGAAAGGCGGAAAATGTAGGTTTGTCAATGATGAGTTACAGACTTTGGGAAAGAAAAGAGGACAGCTTTGGGGGCCTTCCAGTTGAGAGGCCGCATGGGGAAGTTGTTATACTGCCGCTGTCTGACAGCCAACTGTTTCTGAAAATCCTCAAAGGAATAGAAGGTGTGGCAGGCATAGAATTCTTCATTGTCCTTTCTATGACTGCGCTCCACTTTCCCGTTGTGTCTGGGAGTGTAGGGCTGAATGAGCTATGCCGGATGCCGAGCTCCTCCAGGGTGGTCTCAAAGAGCGTTTTCTTTTTGGTAGCCTTCGAGTTCAGGCGGTTCGTGAATTCTGACCCGTTATCTGTTTGGATACATTCTATGGCATATGGGAACTGTTTCACCACATACTTCAGGAACTGTGTGGAGGAATATGTGCTGTGTTCTTTGTATGCCTTGAGAATTCGGAAGCGGCTGTACTCGTCATGAAGGTGTACTGATAGTACTTCTCCTCCGCCACTTCCCCGACCAGGCAACTCTGTGGAACAAATTTCACATCTATCTGGCATTTTTGACCGGGATATGTCATCTGTTCATAGGGTTTTGGGTATATTTCGGGTTCGGAAGCTTGATGGGGTTTCCATGGATCCGGCGCAAGAGACGGTAAAGTCCGGAGATGGATCTGGTATAGCCACGCTGGCGCAGCTTCACCCAGAAGACCACCAGACCGGCGTTAGGATTTCTGCGGCGCATGTCCTGGACGAGCTTGATCTCGGCCTGTATGCTGATTTGGATGGCTGTGAGGCCGGTGTGAGCGGTCAGCAAGGGATTGTAGCGTACCGTCGTATTTTTTCTCCAGCGGTAAATGTTTTGCCTGGAGGTCTTGTAACGGATGGCTGCCTTTGTGACGCCGTGTTTCCAAAGAATACTCAATTACCGCTTGCTTAAAGCGCATGTCCTGTGTTATCTTATTCATGGCGAATAGGGTGGCACCTGCCTTTCGGTTTTGATTCGACAACTCAACCTTAACACAGGCCATCCCTATTTGCCACCTTTTTCTCTCAATCCGGAAAAAGCGCCGCAGGCATGTAGTAGTGCTGTGGGAATGTGCGGAAACCGCGCTGCGGTTTTCCACATTTCCACAGCCCCTCCTCCGGTGTCACACATCATTGTAAAATCCTACAATGTAGACTTGCCGAAAGGCGGAAAATTGCTTGCAATTGCATGGGGAAATTGGTATAATAAACTGATTCTTAGAAAAAAGACGGCGAGGTTCCACTGTGCATCTGAAATCACTGGAAATTCAGGGCTTTAAGTCTTTCCCTGATAAGACGACGATTCAATTCGGCAGCGACATTACGGCCATTGTAGGTCCCAACGGCAGTGGCAAATCCAATATTTCCGATTCCATCCTCTGGGTCATGGGGGAGCAGAGCACCAAGACCCTGCGGGGGGCCAAGATGGAGGACGTGATCTTCGGCGGCACCCAGAAGCGGGCGCCGGTGGGCTTTGCGGAGGTTTCCTCACCCTGGACAACACGGACCGGGCCCTTCCCTATGACGCCGATGAGGTGATGGTCACGCGGCGGTACTACCGCTCGGGGACAGCGAGTTTTACATCAACAAAAAGTCGGCCCGCCTCGGGACATCCACGAGCTGTTTATGGACACCGGCCTGGGACGGGACGGATATTCCAACGTCGGCCAGGGCCGCATTGACGAGATTCTGGCGGTGAAGAGCACAGACCGCCGGGAGATTTTTGAGGAGGCGGCGGGAATCTCCAAGTACCGCCACTGCAAGGAGGAGACGGATGGAAGCTCCTGACCACAGAGGACAACCTGTTGCGCATTGGGGACAAGGTCTTGAGCTGAGCTTTCAGCTGGAGCCCTTTGAAGGCCCAGTCAGAAAAGGCCAGAAATTACCTGGCATACAAAGAGGAGCCCGGGGACTGGAGATTGCAGTCTGGCTGGAGAACCTGGACAAAATTGGTGGGCTGCCGCCAAAAGGCGGAGGAGGATTACGCCTCGTCCTCCTTCGTGCTGGAGCAGGAGCACATGGCGTTGGACGGCCTGTACCGGAAGGCGGAGGAGCTGAGCAGGGGGCCCTGCGGGAGCAGGACACGGCCCTGGAGGCAGTTCGGGAGCAGGTGACGGCCCTGGAGGCCACCGGCCGGCAGCTGGACGGGCAGGTTGCTCTCTTCCAGGGGAGCATCCGCAACAACGAGCAGAATGTGGCCCGCATCCGGGAGGAGCTGAGCCAGCAGGAGGGGGCGGAGCTCCGGCATTGCCCAGCAAATTGCCGGTAGCCGGAAGCGGATTGCCGCCATTGACGAAGAGCTCCAATTGCTGCGCCGGACCTGGAGGAAACCGGAGGAGAATCCAGCGTCTGGCGGCCAATGCCGAGGGCATTACCAAGCAGTATCTGGAGCTGCGGAGCCGCCAGTCGGCGCTCCAGGCGGACATCGCCGGGCGACAGGCGGATCTGGCGGCTCTGGAGGAGTCGGTCCGCCAGGCGCAGCCGGATGGAGGACATCCAGGCGGACCTGGACGCGGGACGCCGGCGGCAGGACCAGGCTCAGCAGGCCATGGACGCCTGTCAAAAAGGCGCTGCAGTCCGGCCGGGACCGGGTCGGACCTTGACCAACGCCATGGACGGCTACCAGCTGCGCCAGTCCGGGCGGCTGCATGCCGGGACGGCCTGCAGGGAGCAGCTGCGCCGGGAGACCAGCCAGTTGGACTCTGTCTCGCCAAGGCCAGGGTCTACCGGGCCATGGAGCAGGATTTTTGAGAGCTATAACAAGTCGGTCCGCAGTATCATGCAGGAGAGCCGCCGGGGCGGGCTGGAGCACATCCATGGCCCGGTGTCCCACCTCATTCACACCGAGGACCGGTTTACCACTGCCATAGAGATCGCCCTGGGCGCCGCCATGCAGCAGATTGTGGTGGATACAGAGTCCGACGCCAAGGCGGCCATTGGATTTTTGAAGCGCACAGGCGGGGGCCGGGCCACCTTCCTGCCCCTCAGCGCCATCTCCCCCGCTCCCTGCAGGAGTCCGGGTGGACAGCTGCCGGGGCTTTGTGGGGGTGGCCTCCCGCCTGGTCCGCTGCGAGGACCGGTACCGGGGGATTGTGGAGAACCTTCTGGGCCGGACGGTCATTGTGGAGGAGCTGGACAGCGCCATCGCCATGGCCCGGCAGTACCGCAGCCGGTTTAAGATTGTCACTCTGGACGGCCAGGTCATGAATCCTGGTGGCTCCATGACCGGTGGCTCAGTTGCCAAGGAGGCGGGCTTTCTGTCCCGGGCCAATGAGCTCAAGCGTTTAACCGCCCAGGAAGCTACCTTGCAGGCCCAAAAGGAGGAGACCGAAGCTGCCCTGGCCGAGGCCCAACGAGCAGTGGAGAAGACGGAGTTCGAGGCTGACCGCCACCCGAAGCAGCTCCGGGCGGCTGAGGACGAGGTTCTGCGGCTGGAGGGGAGGAAAAAGCAGCATGCTGTGCTCCTTCAGGCTCTGGGGACGCGGCTGCCTCGGCCGGGCGGGATGGAGACGCTGACGCGAGGACGCGCCTCCAGACTGACCGGGAGCGGGCCGCCGGACCGGGGCAGCTGGAGACCTTGCGCTATCAGCTGGCCGATGCGGAAAGCACCCTGAGAGCCTGAGTCAGGACCAGTCTGACGCCGCCCGCCAGACCGAGACCCTCATTAGGGACAAATGGCCGCCACCAAGACGGACATTGCCGCCCTGGAGGCGGAGCGCCGGTCCGCTGGCCAGAGAATGTGGAGCGGCTGGAGTCCCTGTGCGCCCTCTGGAGGGAGACCGGGCCCAGAAGCTGGCTCTTTTGAGACCTACGAGGCCGACACGGCCCGCCTCCAGGGAGAGCTGGACCGGGTGAGCCAGGACCAGGCCAACCAGGCCAAGGCCAGCGTGATGCCCGCCGGAGCTCCAAAGGCGCCCTGGATACCCGGGCCCAGACCGAAGCCAACAAGACCAGGACCGAGCGGGAGGCGAGGGAGAAAAACAAGTCCATCTCACCATGGAGCGGGCCTGCGCCCTCCTGGAGCAAAAAAGTGACCACCGCCATGGAAGAGCGGCAGGTCATTGACCGGTGTGGGACACCTACGGCCTTACCACCACCACCGCCGCCCAGGAGCGGGCGGAGCTGGAACCGTAGCGGCAGGCAACCGGCGGATCGGGGAGCTGAAGCGGAAAATTGCCGGGCTGGGCACCCCCAATCTGGGGGGCCATCGAGGAGTACGCCCGGGTCAACGAGCGATATTCCCACCACGGCTCAGCGGGACGACGTGCTCACGGCCAAGCGGGAGCTGGAAAGCGTCATTCGGGACATTACCACAGAAATGACCTCCATTTTGTGACGGAGTTCCAAAAATTGACATGTATTTCCAGCAGACCTTTACGGAGATGTTTGGCGGCGGCAAAGGCGCCCTGGTTCTGAGGATGAGAAAACCCCTCACCTGCGGCATTGAAATCCGGGTCCAGCCCCCTGGCAAGCAGCTGAAGACCATCACCCTGCTCTCCGGCGGGAGAAGGCCTTGTGGCCATCGCCCTGTATTTCTCCATTATGAAGGTGCGGCCTACGCCCTTTTGTATGCTGGACGAGATTGACGCAGCCCTGGACGACCGGAACGTGGAGCGGTACGCCAGTTACCTGCACCATCTGTGCAAAAGACCCAGTTCATTGTTATCACCCACCGCCGGGGGCACCATGGAGGCGGCGGACGTCCTCTACGGCGTCACCATGCAGGAGCACAAGGGGGTCTCCAAGATTCTCCACATGGATTTGAATCAGATGGAACAGGAATTGGGCATCATGGAATAGGGAGATGCGTATGCTGCGAACCATTCATACCATGGAAGAGCTGGACATTTCCGGTTGGATGGAAGTGTACCGGGGGACACGAGGAAAACGGAGCGTACTTTACCCGGACGAGCCGCCGGGCGGGCACTGCACCTGGCCGAGGAGGACTCCCGGCGGTTTTGGAGGGCTTTTCCAAATACCGGGTGCGCAATATTGATCTGGGAGGAAGAGGGACGCTATGTTTCGTGTCTCCGGCTGAAGCCGGACCAGGATGGACTCCTGCTGGAGGCTCTGGAGACTCGACCTGATTGCCGCCGGAGAGGATTTGGCAAACAATTGATTCTGTCGGTTCTGTCCCACCTTCCCCGAGGCACGAAAATTTATTCGGAGATTTCCAAAGAAAATCTCCCGTCTTTGGCGATTCATCGAGTCTGCGGCTTTTCTCCCAGGTTTTGGACTATGGATTGCAGGAGGACGGAAGCAAGGCGGATCACTGCGTGACCATGGGGAGTCACAATATAAGAGGAGAGATTATGGGTTTTTTAGTAAAATCAAAGAAGGCTTTGACCAAAACCAGAAAAAGCTATGGCCGAGACTCTGGGCAATGTCTTTTTCCGGCTTTTCCAATCTGGACGACGATTTTACGACGAGCTGGAGGAATGCCTGATCCTGGCCGACCTGGGAGTGGAGACTGCCGGAAGGGCGGTGGAGAGCCTGCGCCGCCGGGTGAAGGAGGAAAAATCCGGGAGCCGGAGGAGGCCAAAGCGGCCCCTGAAGGACATCCTGGTGGAGATGCTGGACGTGGGCGACACCTGCCTGCGTTTGGATACCCAGCCCTCTGTGGTGCTGGTCATCGGCGTAAACAGGGTGGGGAAGACCACCATCGGAAAGCTGGCCAAGCAGCTGGGGGACCAGGGGAAACTGGGTGCTGATGTGCGCCGGAGATACCTTCCGGGCCGCCGCTGCCGATCAGCTGGAGATCTGGGCCGGGCGCACCGGCGCGGACATTGTCCGCCAGCACGAGGGGGCGGACCCTGCCGCCGTGGTTTATGACGGAATCCAGGCGGCCAAGGCCAGACATGCCGACGTGATCTCTGCGACACCGCCGGGCGGCTGCACAACAAAGCCAACCTCATGAACGAGCTGAGCAAAATCTCCCGGATCATCGACCGGGAGCTGCCGGAGGCGGACAAGGAGGTTCTCCTGGTTCTGGACGCCACCACAGGGCAGAACGGCCTGCTCCAGGCCAAGCAATTCAAAGGAAATTGCCGGTGTAACGGGCCATGGCCCTCACCAAGCTGGACGGCACGGCCAAGGGCGGCATTGTCATCGCCGTGGCGGATGCGTTGCAGATTCCGGTGAAGTATATTGGCGTGGGAGAGAAGGCGGAGGACCTGATGCCCTTTGACGCCAGGGGACTTTGTAGACGCCCTTTTTGTGAGGTGACGGATGTGAGACAGGATGGAAGAGCCTTGGACCAGCTCCGCCCCGTGACCATGGAGCTGGGCTTTACAAAATTTGCCGAGGGCAGCTGCCTCATCCGGGCGGGGGACACGGTGGTGCTGTGTAACGCCTCGGTGGAGGAGCGGGTCCCGCCCCATGTGAGCAAAGGGGCTGGGTGACGGCGGGTATTCCATGCTCCCCAGGGCCAACCGGGAGCGGAGCAAGCGGGATGTGGCCAAGCTGAAGCTGGCTCCCCGGAGCGCGGAGATCCAGCGGCTGGTGGGCCGGGCCCTTCGGGCGGCGGTGGATCTGGAGGCCCTGGGCCCCCGGACCATCACCATCGACTGCGATGTGCTCCAGGGGAGACGGGGGCACCCGGACGGCTTCTGGTGACCGGTGGCTTCGTAGCCCTGGTCCTGGCTTGCCGCTGCCTGGCGGCCCAGGGGCTGCTGGAGAAGCTGCCCATCCGCAATTATGTGGCGGGGGTTTCCGCCGGGATTGTGGGGGAGAGGCCATGGTGGACCTGTGCTATGTGGAAGACAGCCAGGCGGCGGTGGATTTCATTGCGTGATGAACGGCAACGGCAACCTGATTGAGGTCCAGGGCACCGGGGAGGGTAGGCCCTTCACCCCGGAGGAGGAGCAGAAGCTGCTCCGGCTTTGCGCCAAGGGCTGCCGGGAGCTGATTGCATTGGAGAAAAAAGTTTTGGGGGAATTGGTATGAAAGTCGTACTGGCCAGCAAGAATCCACATAAGCTGGTGGAAATTAGCGCAATTCTGAAGCCCTTGGATGTGGAGCTGGTGTTGGAATCCGACCTGGGCGTGGATGTGGAGGTGGAGGAGACGGGGGAGCACCTTCGAAGAGAACTCCTTCCTCAAGGCAAACGCTGTGAGGAAGGCCACGGGCCTTCCGGCTCTGGCGGACGATTCTGGCATTGCAGTGGACGCCCTGGGGGCGCTCCGGGGTGCATTCCGCCCGGTACGGGACGATCCGGCCCTGATGACTGGGGACGGCTGCTGCTCCTGCTGAAGAATACGGAGCAGGTGCCGGATGGGCAGCGCCAGGCCCAGTTTGTTTCGGTCATTACCCTGGTCTATCCCGATGGCCGGGTGATCCAGGCCAGAGGAGAGGCCCACGGGGAGCTTTTTGCGGGAGGCTCACGGGGAGGGAGGCTTCGGCTATGATCCCATTTTTTACTATCCCCCTGCGGGCAAGACCTTTGCGGAGCTGACGGCCGGGGAGAAAATCAGGTCTCCCACCGGGCAAAGGCGCTGAAGCTGTTTTTATGAGAAATTGTGTGAGGAGGGGAAGCATGCTGACCAGTAAAGAGAGAGCGGAGCTGCGCGCCCAGGCCAACGGCCTGGACACCACCCTCATGGTGGGAAAGGGCGGCGTGACGGAACAGGTGGTTCTGGAGGCTGTGACCCAGCTGGAGGCCCGGGAGCTGGTGAAGGGCCGGGTGCTGGAGGCCGCTTTGCTTAGGGCCAGGGAGGCGCTGGAGGCGCTGTGCGCCGCCACCGGCGCGAGCCCGTGTGTACTGTGGCTCCAAATTCGTCCTGTACCGGGAGTCTGAGAAGCTGAGACGGGCACGCAATCAGGTGGGCAGAGCCAAGCTGGCTCCCGTCCCTGTGGCCAAGTCCAACCCGGTGCGCAAGGGCGCCCAGGCCCGCCGCAGAGCAGCCCAGGCAGAGCGGGAACGGCGCAACGCCCACTTCCGCCAGACTGCCATCGACCGGGCCATCCAGCGGGAGAAGGAAAAAGGCCATGGGCCGGGAACAGCCATAAAGAGAGAATGAGGTGAAGCCATGGGCAGGATTGGTATCTACGGCGGGACCTTCAACCCGCCCCATCGAGGACACATGCAGGCGGCACGGCAGGCGGTAGAGCTTTTGAATCTGGACAAGCTGCTGCTCATTCGGACCATGCTCCGCCTCACAAAACCATGCCGGAGGGGACGCCTGCGGCACAGGAGCGTCTGGAGCTGGTGCGTCTGACGGCCCGGGAGATTCCCCCGGGCGGAGGCCTCGGACCTGGAGTTTTTGCGGGAGGGCAGAAGCTACACCGCCGATACGGTGGAGCTGCTGCACAGAACCTATCCCGGTGACGAGCTGTTTCTGCTCATGGGCACGGATATGTTTTTAGCCTTCCCCCAGTGGCGGGAGCCGAAAAAATCTGCCGCTATGCCACCCTGGTGGTGATGCTGCAGGGAGGGGAGGAGCCGAAGCTGCAGCAGGAGCTGCAGGCCCAGGCTCAGCACATCCGGAAAAAGCTGGATGGAAAGGTGAAGTTTTTTGAAAAACGAGGCGCTTCCCATGGCGTCCACCGATAGTGCGCCGGATGCTGACCTTCCAGGCGGTGGGCGATATGCTGACCCCTGCCGTCCTGGAGCGGATTCGTACCTTTGGCTTTTACGGGGTGGGACGGGACCTGCGGGCGCTTCCCATGGAGCTTCTGGAGGCTGAGGTGGTCCGGCTGCTGGACCCCAAGCGGGTGCCCCATGTGCTGGGCTGCCGGGACACGGCGGCGAAGCTGGCGGAGCAGTACGGCGCCAATGTCACCGATGCCGCCCGGGCCGGTCTCCTGCACGACGTGACCAAGGCCCTGCCGCCGGAGCTGCAGCTGCAGCTGTGCCGGGAGTATGGCATCCCCTCTGGACCCATTCAGCCGGGATAACCCAAAGACCCTCCATGCCACCACGGGCGCATGGGTAGCCAAAAGGATCTTTGGAGAAAATGAGGCGGCGGTGTTTCAGGCCATTGCCAGCCACACCACCGGCTGCGGCCATATGAATACCTTTACAGAAGATTATTTACATTGCCGACTACATGGAGCCCAACCAGGACTTCCCGGCGTGGGCATACTGCGGGCGGCATGTAGACCAGGACCTGGACCTGGCGGTCCTGCTGGGACTGGAAATGACGGTGGAGATGCTCCGCCACCAGGGCCGCCGGGTGGCCCGGGATTCCCTGGAAGCCATCGAGTCCCTGCGGGCAGGGTGCGCCCAATAGGCCGGAGATGGGAAAGCCATATTTCAGGCTGCAAAAGCCTAAAATCCAGCCTTGTTGTGGAGAACGGTCTTGACCGCTCCGCCAGCGCCTTCCCAAATATCCTGACCTCTGCCAGACGGAACGGCCAAGGCCGTTCCCTACGAAGAAAATGAAAAGGAGAAAGCCTATGTTGACATCAAAAAAGTGGCCGCTGCTGCAACCAGGGCCTTGGACAGCAAGAAGGGTGTGGGGATTCAGCTCATCCGCGTCGGGGATGTGACCACGCTGGCTGATTATTTTCTCATCTGCACCGGAACCTCAATACCCACGTAAAACCCCTGTGCGACTGCGCCGAAGCGACCCTGGAGGGGTCTGGGGGAGACCATGCTGGGCCGAGGAGGGCCACCGAGGGCAACACCTGGGGGAGCTGCTGGATTTTGGCTGCGTGGTCATTCACGTGTTCACCAATGAAGCCCGGCAGTTTTACGACCTGGAGCGTCTTTGGAGCGACGGGGAGGTCATCCCCCTGAGCGAAGTGCTGAATGAGCAGGAAAACTAGAAAGAGGGCGAGGATATGACGTACGACTTTCAAAACCATTGAACCAAAATGGCAAAAAATCTGGGAGGAGCAAAACCTTTACGCAACCGTAAACGGCAGCGAAAAAGGAGAAGTTCTATGCCCTCTTTGAGTTCCCCTACCCCTCCGGGGCGGGCCTCCATGTGGGCCACTGCCGGCCCCACACCGCCATGGACATCATTGCCCGGAAGAAGCGGATGGAGGGAAAAACGTTCTCTTTCCCATTGGGTATGACGCGTTCGGCCTGCCGACGGAGAACTATGCCATTAAAATCACATCCATCCCCGGATCGTGACGGAGCAGAACATCGCCACCTTCCACCAGACAGCTGAAGGCTCTGGGCTACAGCTTCGATTGGGACTGGGAGATCAATACCACGGACCCCAAGTACTTTAAGTGGACCCAGTGGATTTTTTCCTGCAAATGTTCCGGCATGGCCTGGCCTACAAGGCCAAAATGCCAGTGAACTGGTGTACCAGCTGCAAGTGCGTCCTGGCCAACGAGGAAGTGGTGGAGGGCGTTTTGCGGAGGCGTTGGGTGGCGCCGGTGGTCCGGAAGGAGAAAGTCAGTGGATGCTGCGGATCACCAAGTATGCCGACCGGCTCATCGACGATCTGGACGGCCTGGACTACATTGAGCGGGTGAAGCTCAGCAAAAAACTGGATTGGCCGGAGCCATGGGGCGGAGGTCACCTTCGAGATACCCTGGGCGATGACATTTTGATTTTACCACCCGGCCGGATACCCTCTTTGGGGCTACTTTATATGGTCCTCTCCCCGGAGCATGCCCTCCTGGAGAAGTGGATGGACCGGCTGGAGAACGCCGGGGAGGTACAGGCTTACCAGGCCGCCGCCGCCTCAAGTCCGACATGGAGCGGACGGAGCTGAACAAGGAAAAGACCGGTGTGAAGCTCCAGGGAGTCCAGGGCATTAACCCGGTGAACGGCAGGAGATTCCCATTTTCATTTCCGACTATGTGCTGGCCACCTATGGCACCGGCGCCATTATGGCAGTGCCCGCCCACGATGACCGGGACTGGGCCTTCGCCAAGGCCTTCGGCTGCGAGATCATCGAGGTGGTGAAGGGCGGAAACGTGGAAGAGGCGGCCTTTACCCTGAAGGACGAAACCGGTATTCTGGTAAATTCCGATTTCCTGAACGGCCTCACCGTGAAGCAGGCCATTCCGGTCATCACCAAGTGGCTGGAGGAGCAGGGCATTGGCCATGCCAAGGTGAACTTCAAGCCCGGGACTGGGTCTTCTCCCGCCAGCGGTATTGGGGCGAGCCATCCCCATTGTCCATTGTCCCAAGTGCGGCCCGGTGGCTCTGCCGGAGGAGGAGCTGCCCCTCCTCCTGCCGGAGGTGGAGAGCTACGAGCCCACAGACGACGGAGAGAGCCCCCTGTCCGCCATGACCGACTGGGTGAACACCACCTGCCCCGCACTGCGGCGGGCCTGCAAAGCGGGAAACGGACACCATGCCCCAGTGGGCCGGTTCCTCCTGGTACTTCCTGCGCTATACCGACCCGCACAATGACGAGGCCCTGGCCTCCAAGGAGGCCCTGGACTTTGGGCCCCGGTGGACTGGTATAACGGCGGCATGGAGCATACCACGCTGCACCTGCTGTATTCCCGCTTCTGGTATAGTTCCTCCATGACATCGGCGTGGTTCCCACCAGGAGCCTTATGCCAAGCGCACCAGCCAGGGCATGATCCTGGGAGAGGGGGGCGTGAAGATGTCCAAGTCCCTGGGGCAACGTGATCAATCCCACGGACGTCATCGAAGCCTATGGCGCGGACACCATGCGGACCTATATCATGTTCATCGGAGACTTTGAGAAGGCGGCCTCCTGGTCGGCCAACGCGGTGAAGGGCTGTAAGCGGTTCCTGGACCGGGTCTGGACTCTGGGAGAGAACGTGCAGGACGATGCCCAGGCCTATTCTCCGGCCAACGCTTCGGCCGTGCACAAGACCATCAAAAAGTCACCTCCGACATTGACAACCTGGAAGCCCAATACGGCCATCGCCGCCCTGATGACCCCCCTCCTGAACCAGTTTGGAGACAAGGGCTGCAACCGGGCGGAGCTCCGGACCTTCCTTCAGCTCCTCAGCCCCTTCGCCCCTCACATCTGCGATGAGATTTGGGAAAACCACAGCTTCGAGGGGATTTGCTCTGTCTCCCCCTGGCCCTCCTATGACGAGGCCATGTGCCGGGATGCGGAAATTGACATGGCAGTCCAGGTCAACGGCAAGCTCCGCGGCGCCATTCACGTGGAGGCCGATTCCCCGGACGATGCAGTCATTGCCGCCCAAGCCGATGAGAAGGTGGCCCGCTTCCTGGAAAAGCAGGGCGGACGGATTGTGAAGACCATTGTGGTGAAGAATAAGCTGGTGAATCTGATTGTCAAAATAAGCTGTAGCGGACAAGCGGAATGTAGTTATGCCGTAGAGGAGTAATACTTTTTACTTCTCTACGGCAATTTTTAGATCTGTTTATCTGTTATAGAGGTTTATCATCATTACTTGGAACATATTTCGTCACATCCTCCACCCGGCATTGCAAAATGCGGCATAGATCATTGACGGTGGTGGTATTCAGAGGCTTATTTTTTCCGTAGTTTGTCAATGGTGGAGCTGGAAACGGTGGTGCTTAATTAGCGTATAGGTAGATTCTTCCGATGCATGCAGGGGTTTTCCAAAAGGGACAGTAGACAATCATTTGCAAGACCTCCAAGGTGGTGTTGCACGATCTTAAATTGTGGATTTTATCTCGACTATGGTCGCTGAATAGACTATAATATTGTGTGACAAAAGCCCACCGGGCTTTGTACAAAAAAGCTGTGTGGAAGGATGGGAAACCATGAGAAAAAAAGAATGGCAATTTTGGAATGCAACCTTGTTGGCTGCCGAAGCACATCCTAAAAGTGTGCTTTTTGCTGTGTTGTATTGCTGGGGATGTTGCCAGTGATTGCGCTTTCCAACCAATGCGGCATCGGCTTATCATGCCGCAAGCGCCCTTGCATATGCACAGGAGCACTGGAACGATGGAGTTGGACTTTGTGCAGAGTTTGTATCTCGCTGTATCAATGCTGGTGGGTGCAGCGCCTTCAGCGTGAGTGCTAGTATGCTACTGGGGCAACTACGAAATTCTGGTATGGGAACGGAATATCAGCTTGCGTTGAACTCTGATATGTCCATAACTGCGGCAAATTATGCAGGGAAGCTCGCTGCTGGAGATCCGGTGTTTTATTACTGCCCGGGTTGCACAGATGGCAGGCCGTATGTTCACACGGTGCTTTTGCAATGGGATGGATGGCAACGGATATATGAAAGCATATTCTCACAACAATGCAAACAACGGGCAGCAGAAGTACCACTATAGTAGAAATTGTCCATATTGTGGAACAAAAAATGCCTACGCCATTGCGTACCACTTTGAAGGTGGTTCTACTGACCCTTCTACACTTGCATTCCAGGGAATCAACTGGCCCACTGCAGTTGCGTGCGGAGATCCTTATAGCATTTATGGGACGGTGTCTTCAAATTATCCCATCCATTATGTTGGCGTCTACATCTACGACTTGGATGGGAATGAGGTACAGTCAAAGTGGTTAAGCCAAATGCTGGCTCGTACGATATTCACCAGATTGATAACGACATTAAGTTTGGATCGCTTCCGTCCGGAACATACATATTTCAGGTGGAGGCCACAGATGATTCGGACCGTTTTATATGGTCAAACTGTGAGTTTGTGATATACAACGACCTGGGAGACGACCTTTACGGTGTGCTGATTAACACAGCTTGTTGGAAACCGATCGCTCCAAATTCTGACGGAAATGTGGAATTACAGACAGAGACCGGCAGCCAAAATCAATATTGGCGCCTTTCCCGAAACGGCGACGGGAGCTATACCATTACTTCTGCTGCGAATGGGAAGGTTTTGGACGCAGATGCATCAGGAGGTTCTGATGGAACGAATGTTCAAGTATGGGAAAAACACGGAGGAGCCAACCAGAAATGGTGGTTTTTCCACTCCAAGCGGGTACGTGATCCGACCTGCTTACTCCAGCCGTGTACTGGACTTAACGAGCAATTGCAGTGAGGATGGGACAAATATTCAACTGTGGGCACAGAATCATACTGATGCACAAAAGTGGTCGTTTTACACGAATTTGGCAAGCTTTACGGTGACATATGATGCAAACGGGGGGACAGGTGAACCCAGCGCCCAGGTGAAAAAGCAGGGAACGGACTTAACGCTGCGTTCTGATGTCCCTACAAGAAACGGGTATGTATTTATATCATGGAACACCAAAGCAGATGGTACAGGGACCTCATACGCACCGGGAGGAACTTACATCGGAATGCGGATGTTACGCTATATGCACAGTGGCAGGAACCATGTGCGAACGGTCATGCATTTGGAAACTGGTTGCAGACCAAGTCCCCGACTTGCACAGAACAGGGGAAGAAACCAGAACCTGCACCGATTGCGGGAAAGAAGAGACCCGGGCAATCGAGGCGCTGGGTCATGACTACAAAAGCATCGTAACGGCTCCCAGCTGCACAGATCAGGGGATATACAACGCATACCTGTACGCGCTGTGGAAATAGCTACATCGATGCTTATGTGGAAGCTCTGGGACATGACTGGAAACTTACGGAGACTCGGGAGCCTACAGAAACAGAAGGTGGCTACCGGCTCTACACTTGTGAACGGTGTAACCAGACCAGACGAGACGATTCCTGCCCTCGGCCCTCAGCCCACAGACCCGGAGCCTCAGAAGAATCCATTTGTGGATGTGGAAGAGGGGCGGTTCTATTATGAACCGGTGCTTTGGGCTGTGGAGAAAGGAATCACATCTGGGGTAGATGCTACACATTTCATGCCGGATGCCAACTGCACACGGGGACAGGTTGTGACTTTCCTCTGGCGGTCTCAGGGCTGCCCGGAGCCCACTGGTACAGAAACCCCCTTTGTAGATGTGTCCTCCAATCGGTTCTATTACAAGGCGGTTCTCTGGGCTTTGAAAACGGGATTACAGCGGGAATGGACGCCACCCATTTTGCGCCTGAGCGTGACGTAACAAGAGGCCAGTTTGTTACCTTTTGTGGCGCTCTGTAGGGAAACCTGCTGTGTCTGGGTTTAACCCATTTGTAGACGTGTCTTCTAACCATTTTCTACTATACTGCTGTTTTATGGGCCGCCCAGAGAGGCATTACCACTGGGATGGATACCACCCATTTTGCCCCTGAAACCAACTGCTCGCGCGGGCATGTTACAGACATTTCTGTATCGGAACGAGATATAAGTCAAGGTTTATATTGAGATGAGTGAGAAGATGCTGCCAGATGTGTTGCTATATTCTGCCAGTTACGTGAAATAAGCTTGTCAACGGCGGAAATGTGTGCTATGATAAGAATGGTTTTCGAAACCCGAAAAAAGCAGGAGGCGGATGCTGCCCTGTTTTTTCGGGTGAAGATCAGAAAGGAGCCATACAAATGTTGAAAAAAATCATTTCTGCCATGCTGGCGTTGACGCTGGCGCTGTCCCTGGCTGGTGTGGTCTGAAGCTTCCGGCGGGCCGGAGCAAGGGATGAGCGGGTTCAGGTCTTGGAGGAGGCTGTTCCGGCGGGGACTGTGCCCATGGCGCAGGCGTCTGGTAACTATTTCATTCCCTACGACTGGACCTATGGCCAGAGCGTGGAGCGGGTCAGTCCATGTTTCTGCGGGTAGCGGTCAACGATTGGGCCTCACCGGTGGCTACCAGGTGGTGGTCATCACCAGGGACATATGAATCCATTGACGAGGAGGATGAGCCGGTGAGCAGCGGCGTGTTTGCCTGCAAGGGTACATCGGCTGTGACGGACTTTGAGTGGAAGACCACAGGCTTGAAGCCCGGGGGATTACACCGCTCTGTTCCTCCTGGTGAATCAGAATAAAAAAAAATGAAGAACCAGTGGTATTCAAGACCTATGCCGACCTGTATCTCAGCGACCGGGAGATTCCCTTTGAGGAATTGACCTTTACGTCCATGAATTGGAGACCGAGGGCAGCCCGGAGAATCGCCACAGGCTTGGGCGCCCAGTTCTCCGTTGGCGTGCGGTACCGGCCCTACCACACCACGGCGGACCGGAGCTACACCGTGACCAGCCTGAACAATAGCTTCCAGGGGGACTTTTCCCAGGGCTTTGCCCCGGGAACCTGGGGGTTCCAGTCTCCCGGCGCTTCAGCGGACACGATCCTCACAGCCGCCTGCGGCAACCAGACAGACACTCTCACGGTCTATGCCCGAACCTTTGAAACGGGCGTGGTCCTTGTGACGGATCATAAAGTAGACCCCGACCGGCTGGAGGGTCCTGCAGGCGCCCACGGCGACCAAAGGACGGCTGGGGCACGGGCAAGTGCCTGTACTGCGGCGAGACGGTAGAGACCACCATTTCCCGGATTTTCACGGACACCAGCAGCCAGACCTATTATTCCGACGCCGTGGACGATTGCTACGCCCGTGGCGTCATCAAAGGGAATCACAGAGCATCAATTTGGCCCCAATCAAAACCTGACCCGGGGCATGCTGGTGACCATGCTGTACCGTTACGCCGGTAGCCCGGAGATGACGGGTGAAACCAGCTTCTCGGACGTCCGGGAGGGACGCTATTTCTACCAGGCGGTGGTCTGGGCGGAGGAGAATCAGATTGCAAACGGTTACCCGGACGGCACCTTCCAGCCGAACCAGAATATCACCCGGGAGCAGATGGTCACCATGCTGTTCCGCTACGTCCAGAGCCAGGATGGGGATAACGGACTCCGGGATGATCTGGCGGCCTTTGAGGACCGGGACAAGGTCAGCAATTTTTGCCAAGGCGCCCATGGAGTGGGCGGTGGCCAACCGGGTGGTCAACGGAATGACCGCCACCACCTTGGCCCCGAAGGGCCAGGCCACCGGGCCCAGACGGCGACGGTTTTGTACCGGACCCTTGCAAACCTGTGAGTTCCTCAAATGGCAGAAGCAAAACTGTAAATTTTCCTTGACATTTTGAGATTTTTGAGTATAATGCTAAAAGCCATGGAAATGGCCCTGAAAGCATCCTGGATTGAGCCGGATGTGTTGGAGGGAGGGAAATCAATGTCTGAAATTCGCGTAAAAGAGAACGAATCTCTGGAGAGTGCTCTGAGAAGATTTAAGCGTAGCTGCGCCAAAGAGGGCGTCATTGCTGAAGTCAAGAAGAGAGAGCATTACGTGAGCCCCAGCCTGAAGCGGAAGCAGAAGTCTGAGGCAGCTCGGAAGAACAAGAGAAAGTTCTATTAATCCCTTCCTGCTGGAATTGTGCAAGAAAAAAGCGGTATGTAGGTGTTTGCCTGCGTGCCGCTTTTTTCGTATACCACTGATACCTGGGTAATATTTTATTCTGTTCTATGGCTTACTCTGTGGATTTAAACACCTGACTTGAAAAAACTGAGCAAATACGTAGAATTTTTTTGAATCAGGGTGTAATATAGAGCAAGAAATCGTGTCTCGTAAAGTAAGGGGGAAGAGCATGGAGGACGTGGAAATCATCAATCTGCTATGGCAGCGTGAGGAGATGGGCTTGCTGGAGCTGGAACGAAAATATCGCGCCTACTGTAACGCCATTGCAATGAACATTCTGCAAAGTGCAGAGGATGCAGAAGAGTGCGTCTCTGACACATGGATGAAAATATGGAATTCCATACCGCCAAACCGCCCGGAATCATTGAAGTTATATGCAGCGCGAATTATGAGAAATCTTGCATTCAACCGTTATCGTGACGCACGGGCGGAAAGACGGGGCGGCGGGCAACCTTGCGCGCCGCTGAAAGAGCTGTCGGAATGTATTTCGGAACAGTCTGTGGATGAAGCGCTGAACCGGTGGGAGCTGAACCGAATTATCCAGACCTTCCTTGCGGGTTTACATACACAAAAACGAAACATCTTTATACGGCGCTACTATTATGCGGATGACATTTCGGAGATTGCGAGCCGGTATGGACTGACGGAAAATCACACCTGTGTTGTGCTGTGCAGAGTCAGAAAGCAGTTGAAAAAGGTGCTGGAAAGAGGAGGGCTACGGTGCATGAGACGGAACGAACTTCTGTTTGATGCAATTGGAAGCATTGAGGATTCTCTGCTTGCAAGAACGGAAGAAAAGGAACGTAAAACAACACGGCCGCTTTGCGCCAGTGTGGTCAGTTTGTGCCTGCTATTTATGATGGGAGTGCTTTTTGCACATCGATGGTCACATCGTGTTGTGGCAAAGCCATGAGGAGCCGTTTGAACAGGACGGCTCCGGAAAAGGGAGGTGAGCGACCGAAAAAATGCGGATCATATGATGATAGGGAGGTGAATCCGGACTGCATAAAAAATTTAGGTCTTTCCCCAATTGCCCTTGCCAGTGTGGACCAGGAAGTGAAAAACAGCGGCAAGGTAGTAAGATTCCCATTCTATGAAAACACTTTGACAATAAGGAGAATTATATGAAAAAAGCGTGTGCAGTGGTGCTATCAATTTTGTTGATGTTGTGTTTGACCAACGTAGCTTTTTGCAAGTGGGCTTGAGACATCCTGTGTGGATATGGCGCTGGCTGAAGCGGCCCAAATTGCGTACCTGGACCTGGAGGATGCTTCAGCTGAAATGAGGGAAGAAATTCTGGCTGCGCGGGAGGAAATCATTTTCAGCACAGACTGGGTTGCAGATGGGTATACAGCGCACGTGGAGGATCAGGACGGAAATATCATCCGGACCCTGCCTGCATTTTCGGAGGTATTCCCAGATTGGGATTTGCCGGTTTCTGAAACAACGTATCAGGCAGATATTGAAATGGATTTCAATGCTTTCCAGGATATGGACGCCATAGCTGCAAGCTCAGGTTGGGAGTCCGTAGGCTTCCATGCCTATTACCTGGAGGCGCCCGGTAGTACGAACACGGAGCCCTTCACGGAAATGTTTGTTGACCCAGAGAGAATTGGGAACGAGCTTAAAACCTATGCAACCTCGCTTTCATACAGCACAAGCTGTAATATTGGCTATACCGATATGGCGGATGGCACTTCCATTGCCCATGCCACTCGGCTGGCGTGTGGGGAAGCCTGCACGGTGTCCGGCGTGAGAATGAAGATCATTGGCATCCGTGCAAGTACGTACAGTACTCCCGGGTGGGCAGGGCTCCAGATAGATAGCCGCGGGAAAATAATACATGTGTGATATCAAGGTATCGAATATCTGGATCATTTAGACTCTATGGAATAAAAAGCACATCCGGGGGATTGAGCAAACGCTCAATCCCCGGATGCCGTTGAGATGACTGGCTATCAATTTCTGCCTCCTGGGCGGCTTTGCCACCAGCAAAACCGGCGATCAAGGCTTGCAGGTCGATTCCTGTGGACTCCCTCATGCCGTCGGCCACCTGATTGGCGCTGGCAATGATGTCCCGAACCAGCTTGGTGGAGTTGCCGTCGCCGTACATGACGATCTTTTCCGTCTGGGAGAGGGAGCGGCGGCGTTTTTGACCACTTCCGGCAAGGCTGCCAGGTACATTCCAGAATGGAGGCTTCACCCATTCGCTTTTGGGCTTCTGCCTTCTTCTCAATGGCCTCTGCCTCGGCCAAACCCTTGGCCCGGATGCCCTCTGCCTCCTGCTCCATGGAAAGCGCAGGGCCTCCGCCTCCGCCTTCCGGGCTTCCGCCTGCTGCAGGGCTTCGTATTTCTGGGCTTCTGCTTCCCGCTGGCGGCGAATGAGCTGGGCCTCCGCTTCCTTCTCCGCCTTGTACTTCATGGCGTCGGCCTGCTTGCGGATTTCTGCGTCCAGCTTGCGCTCCCGCAGGGCGATTTTTTCTGCCAGCTCCGCCTCCTTTTCCCTCCGGGCAATGTCGGCGTTGGCCTTGGTAATTTCAATGGTCTTCCGCCGACTCTCCTGCTGGATGGAGTAGGCGGCATCGGCCTCCGCCTTCTGGTGTCGGCCATGACCCGCATCTGAGCCTGCTGGACTGACAGCGCGGCATTCTGCTCGGCAATCTTCTTTTCCGCCTCTACTTTGATGGCGTTGGACTCCTCCTGCGCCTGGGCGGTGGCGATGGCGATGTCTCGCTGGGCAATGGCCTTGGCAATTTGCGCATTTTTGCGGATTTGCTCCACGTTGTCAATGCCCATGTTTTCAATGGTACCGGCGCTGTCCCGGAAGCTCTGGATGTTGAAGTTCACGACTTCAATGCCCAGCTTTTCCATGTCAGGCACCACGTTTTCCGTGATCTTCTTGGCCACGCCCTGGCGGTCCTGCACCATTTCCTTCAGGCCTACGGAGCCCACGATTTCACGCATGTTTCCTTCCAGAACCTGGGTCACCAGGGAGATAAGTTCGCTCTGCTCCATGTTGAGCAGAGTTTCCGCCGCGCGAAGGAGCAAGGCTTCGTCAGAAGAGACCTTGACGTTGGCCACGCCGTCCACGCTGACGTTGATAAATTCATTGGTAGGCACGGCCTCGGAGGTCTTGACGTCCACCTGCATCACCCGCAGGAGATCCGGTCCACCCGCTCGAAGAAGGGATCCGCCAACCGGCCTTGCCAATGAGAATACGGCGTTTGCGGAAACCGGAAATGATGTAGGCGGTATCCGGGGGGGCCTTCAGATAACCGCAGACCAGCAGCACGATGCCCAGAAGCAGCACAACGCCAGCTATGATGTAACCGATATAATCCATGTTCATACCTCCTGATTTTGTTGATGTGGGATTCGGGTGCCCGCGGGGACAAAAGGAAGAAAAAAAGACCTTTATCACAGAGCGCGCCTGCAATAAAAGTCTGGTTGAAATCTTTTGGTTTTTGAAGATCCGCACCAACCGGGCCGGAAAGCCGGAAATGACGGCGATGCGACACCGCACAACCCTGCGGTGCAACTACTCCCCTTTGTTGAAAACACTATAACACGGCTCTGCACAAAAAGTCAACTATTTTCGACATGATTTGTGGAGAATTGTTATGCTGCACAAAAAGCCGGGCTCCATTTTGTAAAAAATACACAAGATTTTGGGCGCCTCGCTTCGCTCGGCATCTCCTCCGGGAAAGGCCGGGCGCTGCTGCGCCGGCGCTTTTTGTTCTGGGGGCAAGCCTTGACAAAGCGGCGCTGGGTATATTACAATCATATGCATGCAAAACAGGGAGGAACTACGCCTTTGGACGGTTATGGTAATATGTTCCTGTGTGGGACATTGGGCAAGCCCTGGGCATAGGATGCTCCAGGGTGTAGCCTGATGTGGCAAGTCATTTCGATCTTTTACAAGCGGCCGGTGTGCTGCTCCTTTTTGTGGACCTTGGTGGGCTGGCTGGTGTTGGGACGGGATCGGGGCGGCATGGCGGTCTTTTACCTGCCGGGGCAGTTTGGGTCTGTGGAGCCGTTTTTGCGGTGCTGCATGTGGGCTCCGGGGACCGGCATGTTGCGGATGCCGGTGCTGCTGGTGGACTGCGGTCTGAATCGGAGGAACGGGCGCGGATGGACCGCCTGATTCAGGGACCGGGTGGGCGTGAGCTGCTGCCTGGAGGCGGAGCTTCCGGAGCGGCTGAAAATGGAGGCAGAGAAATTTGGAGGATTTGGAACTGCTGCAGGGGACTGTGGCGGCGGTGGTGTACCAAAATGCTGAAAACGGATATGCCGTCCTGCGGCTGAGCTGCGGCGGCCAGGCGGTGAGCGTGGTGGGAACCATTCCCTTGCCTGTGCCGGGGGAGCGGCTGGTCATCACCGGGCGGTGGGCCAACAACGCCAATTACGGCAAGCAGTTTGAGGCGGAGTTTTCGAGCGGCTCATGCCGGAGACAACGCCGGAAATTTTGAGCTATCTCTCCTCCCGCACGGTGAAGGGAATCGGCCCGAAGCTGGCTGCCCGGATTGTGGAGCGCTTCGGGGCGGAGACCCTGGCGGTGATGGAGCGGGAACCTCAGCGACTGGCGGAGGTCTCGGCATTACGCCCCCTGAAGGCCCGGGAAATTGGCAGGGTTTTTCGCCAGCAGACGGGAATGCGCAGGCTCATTGAGTTTCTGAGTTTGCACCATCTTCCGGCAGAGCTGGCGGTGCGGCTGTACCGCCTGTGGGGGAGGAGGCCATGGATATCCTCTCCTCCGGCCCCTACAGTCTGACGGAGCCCGGTTTGGATGCGGATTTTGGTCTGGTGGACCGGTTCGCCATTTCTCTGGGGATCGCCGCAGACGACCCCAGACGGGTGGAGGCCGGGCTGGTGTTTGAGCTGAGCTACAACCAGACGGCAGGCCATGTCTTTCTGCCGTGAGAAGCTGATCCAGGCCACGGCGACCCTCCTGTCTGTGGACGCCGGTACGGTCCAGGAGGGCTCCGGCGGCTGGTGGAGGGGAGCACGTGGCTCAGGACCATCTGGGGGATTGATATTGCGTATTTGCCGGATTTGTATGAGGCGGAAACATACGTGGCCCGGCGGATCGGGTCCATGGCGGCAGACCGTCTGCCGGAGCCTCCCAATTTGGAGCTTCTCGTGAGCCAGGTCCAGAAAGCCGGGGCAGTGGCCTACTCTCCCCAGCAGGCTGAGGCGGTCCGGGCAGCTGCCGTGAGCCGGCTGTTGATTGTAACCGGTGGTCCCGGTACGGGAAAAACCACCATTTGCGGGGGAATCCTGGACCTTTTCAGCCGGATGGAGCTGAGGGCGCTTCTGGCAGCCCCCACAGGCCGGGCGGCCAAGCGGCTCCAAGAGGTGACCGGGCAGGAGGCCTCTACCATTCACCGTCTGCTGGAATCTCAGCTGGACCCGGCTACAGGGCAGCTGATTTTACCAGAGATGAGGACAACCCCCTGAAGGCGCATGCGGTCATTGTGGACGAAACGTCCATGGTGGATCTTCCCCTCCTGGCCAGCCTGCTCCGGGCCCTCCCGACGGGGTGCAGGCTGATTCTGGTGGGAGATCCGGACCAGCTGCCGCCGGTGGGGCCGGGCTGCCCGCTGTCTGATATCCTCCGCAGCGGCGTGGTGCCCGGCGGTGCGGCTCACGGAGATTTTTTTCGCCAGGCCCAGGAGAAAGCCTCATTGTGATGAATGCCCACCGGGTGAACAGCGGCGTCATGCCGGACCCTAAAGACCGTCACCAGCGATTTCTTTTTCCTCCGGCGGCGTACGGAGGGAGCATTGGCGTCTACCATTGGCGATCTGTGCCGGACGCCTGCCGGACCGGATGGGCATTCCTCCAGAGGAAATTCAGGTCCCTCTCCCACGCGGGAAGGGACCCATGGGACTGCCAGCCTGAACCTGCTGCTTCAGGCCCAGCTCAATCCCCCTGCGCCGGATAAAAAGGAGAAAAATGGGAGATTTTTCCTTCCGGGGGAGACCAGTGATGCAAATCCGGAACAACTATGATATACTATGGAAGAAGACCGATGGAACCCAGGTGGAACTGGGATTTTCAACGGAGATATTGGCGTCATTACAGAAATTGACCTAAATGCTGAGCTCCTTACCGTGGTCTTTGACGACCGGCAGGCGGAGTATGACTTCGACATGTTGCGGGAGCTGGAGCTGGCATACGCTATGACAGTGCACAAGAGTCAGGGCAGCGAGTACCAGGCGGTGGTTTTGGCGGCCTGGTCCTGTGCGCCCAACCCACGGACCCGCAGGGTCCCTCTATACGGCCATAACCCGGGCGAGAAAGCTCCTTGTGGTGGTGGTGGGCAGGGAGGACATCCTCCAGACCATGACGGAAAACCAGCGCCAGAGCCGCCGGTACAGCGGCCTGAAGCTGCGACTGCGGGAGAAGGAGCAATGAGGGCGCTGTACCGTCTCCTGGATCTGCTCTTTCCCCCAAAGTGCGTCCTGTGCGGCAGGCTGCTGGACCGGGAGGAGACGGATCTGTGCGGCGCCTGCCGCCGGGAGGGACCGGTGTTTTCCCGGAGGAGGAATGTCCATTCCCTTTGTGACCGCCTGGATGGCTGTCTACCGCTATGAAGGTCTTGCCAGGACTCGCTCCTGCGTTTTAAGTTTGGGGGCCGCCAGAGCTATGCAGCGGCCTATGGGAGGCTCCTGGCGGCCAGGATCCAGGGGAGCTGAGGGCGGAATTTGACCTCCTGACCTATGTGCCCGTGAGTCCCCGCCGCCGCTGGTCCCGGGGCTACGATCAGGTCCGGCTTCTGGCGGAGGCTGTGGGCCGGGAGCTGGGGCAGAAGCCGGTCAGGCCCTGAAAAGATCCGCCACAACCCGGCCCAGTCCTCCCTCCGGGGAGCCGGGGAGCAGCGGCGGGCCAATGTGCTGGGGGCTTACCGGGCCGTTTGTCCTGAAGCCCTGGCCGGTCAGCGGATTTTGCTGTTGGACGACATCATCACCACCGGCGCCACCGTTTCGAGGTGCGCCAGGGTGTTGCAGACCGCCGGCGCTGCTCAGGTGCTGTGCGCGGCGGTGGCGGCCCGTAGGGACGGGCCAAAGTAACTTGACGATATGTAGGTGATACGCCATGAAAATACTTTCCAGAGATTTGGGCGTGGATTTGGGGACGGCCAACATCCTGGTTTACGCCGACAGCAAGGGGTTGTCCTGCGCGAGCCCTCTGTGGTGGCGGTGGACAAGAACACCGGGCAAAATTTTGCAGGTTGGCGCGGCGGCCCGGAACATGCTGGGCCGGACTCCAGGCAATGTGGTAGCGATGCGGCCTCTGCTGGGGGCGTGATTTCCGACTATGAGATGACCCAGAGGATGCTGGCGCAGTTTTTCCGGAAGGCGTCCCGCCATGGACTGTTCAAGCCCCGTGTCATTGTCAGTGTGCCCAGCAGCATCACGGAGGTGGAGGAGCGGGCGGTGATTGGCGCCGCCATGGAGGCCGGCACGCCGGGTCTACCTGATCGAAGAACCCCTGGCCGCCGCGTTGGGCAACCTGGACATTGCCGGTCCCGGCGGCCATATGGTGGTGGACATTGGCGGCGGCACTCACGGACGTGGCGGTGCTGTCTATGAACGCAGTGGCTGTGTCCTCTCCACCAAGGTGGCGAGGGACGCCATGGATGAGGCCATTATGCGCTATGTCCGCCGCAAGCACGGGGTGGTTTTGGGGAAAATACGGCCGGGGTCAAAATCACCATTGGTTGTGTCTATCCCCGGCCGGAAAATGCCGGTAGTATGCTGGTCAAGGGGGACGCACCGGCCTTCCCAAGGGACCACCCCTCCAGGCAGAGGGAGATTCTGGAGGCTCTGAAGCGGCCTGCCCGGCAGATTGTGGACGAGATTTTCACCGTGCTGGAGCGAACGCCGCCCGGAATTGGTGGCGGATTTGGCCCAGAACGGCATTGTGCTCACGGGAGGCGGCAGCCTCATCTGGGGCATGGAGCAGCTGATCCGGGAGCGGACAGAGCTTCCCTGCATCCTGGCCGACGATGCGGACTCTTGCGTGGCCTATGGCTGCGGCAAGAGCCTGGCCTGGATCAACCATATGCAGGAGGGCACCATCAATCTGGCCCGGCGGCGGCTGATGCAGGCTTGAGACCCCATTGGGAAGTTGGAAAATACCTTTGCGGAATGATGCCCCGGATGGAGAGGAACGGTTATGAGAGTCATACATTTGATATCCGGCGGTGATGTAGGCGGCGCGAAAACCCATGTGTTGTCCCTGCTGCAGGGCCTGAATCAAGCCCATCAGGTGCCTGCTGGTCTGCTTTATGGAGGGGCCCTTTGCCCAGGAGGCCCGGGAAATGGGCATTCCACCCAAGTGCTGCCCGGTTGGAACATTCCCCGGATCATTTGCCGCCTGGAGGAGCTGATCGGACGGAGCACTTCCAGATCATCCATTGCCACGGCTCCCGGGCCAATCTCATGGGGTATCTGCTGAAAAAAGCGGGTCCAGGCGCCGGTGGTCACCACGATCCACAGTGATCCCAAGCTGGATTACCTGGGCCCCCCTTGCAAGCAATCTGACTTATGGCGCTGCCAATCGGGCGGCGCTGCGGCACCTGGATGATTGGTTGCGTCTCCAGGCAGCTGCGGGATATGATGGTGGAGGCAGGGGGTGGACCCCCAGGGCTGCGTTTGTCATCAACAACGGCGTGGATTTTTCTCACATCCACGCCCTGTGGGGAGAGGGATTTCTGGAAGGCCCATGGGCTGCAGGTGGAGCCGGACTCTGTGGTGTTTGGCATCGCGGCCCGGATTTCACCGGTGAAGGACATTGGCTCCCTGATCCGGGCCTTTGCCGCTGCCGTTTCCCAGGAGCCAGGCATTCGCCTGGCCTGGGCGACGGCGTAAGCTCTGCTGGAGCAACTGGCTGCAAGCTCTGCCCGGCAGGGACAGTGGCCTTTTGGGTTGGCTCACGGATACGGACAGCTTCTACAACGCCTTGGATGTGAATATACTGACCTCCTGTCCGAGGCCTACCCTACGCCATTCGAGGGCGCGCGGATGCACTGTGCCACCATCTCCACCCACGTGGGGGCGGTTTCCCGCATTGTGATAGACGGGGAGACAGGCTTCCTGGTGCAGCCCGGGGATGTGGAGGCCCTGACGAGCGGAGCGGCCCTCACCTGGACGGGCCCTGCGGCAGCGTCTGGTCAGGCAATTTTTGAGAAGGTCAAACGGGAGTTTTCCATCGATGCAACGGTCGGACCCAGGTGGAGATCCTATGAGACCATTCTGCGCCGCCTGAGCCACAGGAGGGGGCCAGAAGGGAGGGCGTCCTCATCTGCGGAGCCTATGGAAACAGCAATGTGGGTGATGAGACCATTCTGAAAGCCATTTTTACAGCAACTGCGGGACCGCGATCCGACCTTCCGGTGTGCGTGTGTGATGTCCAAGACCCGGCGGACGGCTCTGCAGGCGAAGGCGTCCAGCATCTATACCTTCAACCATTTTCAGGTGCGCCGCCGGATGAGGGAGGCGAAGCTGTTCATCAGCGAGCGGCGCAGCCTGATTCAGGATGCCACCAGCACCAGATCCCTGTGGTTCTTACCCTCTACTGCATTCTGGACGGCTCACCGGAAGGGCTGCCGGGTGATGATGTACGGCTGCGGCATTGGGCCGGTGAAGAGAAATGAACCGGTGGATGGCGGCGAACGCCTGTGTGGATCTCATTGCATTGCGGGACGGTTCTGCCCTGGAGCTGGAAAAGCTGGGGGTAACCCGCCCGGAGTGCCATGTGACGGCGGACCCAGCCCTGCTGCAGACGGTGCCTGAGGAGCAGAGCAGAATTATGTCCGTTACCGCGAAGCTGCAGGTCTGAAGGAGGGGGAGCATACTGCCTGTTCGCCCCCTGCGCCCCTGGGGGACGGCGAAGCGCCGCCTGGCGGCCTTTGCCGCTGCCGCAAGTACGGCTGGAAGGCCTACGGATGACGCCGGTGTTTTTCCTCCTGGAGCCGGATAAGGACCGGGAGATTACCCAGGCGGTGGCGGAGCTGGTCCGTTGCCCCAAGCTGCTTTTTGCCGCCGGTGGGGACGGAGGTCATCTGTGCCTTGATGCGGGACATGCGCATGGTAGTTTCCATGCGGCTCACGCCTTGATTTTTGCCTCCGGGCAGGGACTCCCGTGGTGGGGATCTCCTATGACCCCAAGGTCAGCGGCTTTATGGACTATTTGGGACAGGAGCACTACATCAGCGTGGAGGAGGTGACAGACGGCGCTTTGTGTGACCTGATGGACGGTGCAGCTGCCAGCGAATCGGTGGAGGCGGCGACTGTGGCCCGCCTGCGGGAGCTGGCCGGACAGAACGGCAGCTACGCCTGGCGCTTCCTGCAGGAAGAGGCGGGGAAGCGAAAGGGACAAATAAAGCAGGGCCTGCTGCGAGGTGGAAGAGTCAGACTGCCCCCCTGCAGGGGTTTCAAAATCCTGCAGGGGCGAGTCGAAACTCGCCCACATTTGCAACAGGCCCCGTTTTCAGGTAATTGGGGCAGGTTTATAGCCGCATTCGGTGGGGGGCAGCCGGCGCTGCCAGGAGGCGTCCTGGGAGCTGGAGCCGTCAGCCCCGGGGTGGGAACTTTGCTGCACCGGGAGGCGATGCGGGAAGAACATCGCAGGGTCCTCTGCACACAGCCCAGGTTGTCGCAGCACTCCTTGGTGGGGATGGAGTAGTCAAAGGTGGGGACCAGCAGCTGCACATCCTGCCCAGGCGGATGATGGAGAACTGACCCAGGGTCACGTACAGCCGGCGGCTCTCTCCGGAGAGGACCAACTCGTCATCAAAGAGATTCCGGATGCCGGTGGGAAGCTGATTGAGACAAGGCTCGCCGCCGGGGCAGTCGCAGACCTCCCGAATGCGGGCGGAGAGAATCATGGGGGTCCAGCACCTCCACCACGGCGGTGGGATGGTTGAAGGAGCGGGTCCGTCCGTCCAGGTCCCCCAGGACGGTGTCGCTGGTGAAAATCTTGGCGCAGCTGTCCTCCCCAGCCAGAGGACGGCGCGTTTGGAGAAGAACCGCCAGACCGCAGAGGGTGGCGGGTTTGGTGCCGCCTACGATGGCGTCGGCCAGAATCCGGTAGTAGAATGTGATGTCGATGCAGTAGTGGTTGCGGTTGAATGCCACAGGCTCCACGTCGATGTAGCGTATACCAGCTCCGCGCAGCGGGCCTTAGCCCGGAGGCGTCCAGGAAGCGCCTGGGACTCCGGGTCAGGTAAACCCGCAGATCCTCAATGCAGTCCTTGTCTCTGCAGCTGTCCGTCACTTTTCTGGTATGAATGCTGACGGCCTCCCGCAGGTCCTCAGGGCCGGCAAAGTCGATTGCTCAGACATGAAAACCTCCTGTTCTGTCATGGCCGGGGAACTCCGGCAAAAAGCAGCGTCTTGCTTTCAAATCATTTTATGCTGCCGCAGCCCGGCTGTGCAGGCGGAAGAGAAAATTCGATTTACAAATGGGCGAAAAACATGGTAATATCTGTACCATAGGTAAAGAGAAAGAGCAGGTGTGCTTTTTGAAGATTGATGTGATGGGCGTGCTGTTCGACAATGTGACCATGGAGCAGGCGCTGGACCGGGCGGAGACCTGATGGAAGCCAAGGCAAGCGCCTATTGTGTGACGCCCAATGGAGAAATTGTCTGGGAGGCGATGCAGGACCCCGCTTTCCGGAGCATTTTGAATGAGGCAGACCTGGTCCTGCCGGACGGAGCCAGCGTGGTGCTGGGCTCCCGAATTTTGGGCGTCCCCTGCAGGAAAAAGGTGGCGGGGATCGCCTTTGCCGAGGCCCTGGTGCAGCGCATGGCTGCCGGGGCGGGCGGCTATTTGCTGGGCGGCAGGCCTGGGATTGCAGAGAAAGCGGCGGAAAATTTAACAGCCAAGTACCCCCGGACTCGTCATCTGCGGCACGGCAGACGGTTACTTCCGGGATGAGGCCGCCGTGGTGGAGCAGGTGCGCAAGGCAGAGCCGGATGTACTATTTGTCTGCCTGGGCGCGCCCAAGCAGGAGCGGTTTATGGCGGCTCACCGGCAGGAGCTTCAGACCGGCCTGATGATCGGCCTGGGAGGGAGCCTGGATGGCTTTGCCGGCGTGGTGAAGCGTGCGCCTCAGTGGATGATCCGCTGCAACCTGGAGTGGCTGTACCGGCTGATGAAGGAGGCCTCCGGTTGGGACGCATGATGCGCCTGCCCAAATTTGTGCGCGCCTGCAAAAAGCAGCGGCAGCTGGAGGAAAAGGAAGGCGGGGCCCATGGGTAAGCTGATTGTGCTGGAGGGAACCGACGGCTCCAGAAAATCCACCCAGTTTCATCTGCTGACCCAACGCCTGGAGGCGGAGGGAGTGGCGTTTCGGAGGCTGGTGTTTCCCCAGTATTCTGAGCCCTCCTCGGCCCTCATTCGGATGTATCTGAACGGCGAGTTTGGCCGGCATCCCGGGGACGTGAACGCCTATGCCGCCACCGCCTTTTTATGCGGTTGACCGCTACGCTTCCTTTCAGAAGGTGTGGCGGAAGGAGTATGAGGCAGGCAGGCTCATCCTTTCGGACCGGTACACCACTTCCAATGCGGTGCACAGGGCTCCAGCGGCCCCTCTCCCAGCGGCGGGCCTTTTTCAGTGGCTGGAGGAATTTGAATGCGACCGGCTGGGTCTTCCCAGGCCGGATTTGGTGATTTATTTGGATGTGCCCACAGATTTGACGGAGGTCATGCTCCGCAACGGGAGCAGGATACCCACACCAGGGGGGACATTCATGAGCAGGACCTCCATTACCTCCGCCTGTGCCGGGAGACGGCCACAGGAAGCGGCTGCATATTTTCACTGGCACATCATTTCCTGTGACCGGGAAGGCGCCTTGCGGCCGATTTCGGAGATTCACCAGGATATTTACAACCTGGTACAGACTTGTTTAAAGGAGTGACGGATATGGTTTATATCTTGTTGGGCAAGGGCTTTGAGGAGATTGAGGCAGTGACCCCTGGAGACCTGCTCCGGCGGGCGGGAGTGGGGAGACTTACGTGGGCCTTGGCGGCCTGGAGGTGACCGGCTCTCACGGCATGACGGTGCGGGCAGATTTGACCCTGGAGCAGATGGATCTGACTCAGCTGGATATGATCGTCCTGCCTGGCGGCCTGGGTGGGGTGGCATCCATTCGGGGCTGCCGGCGAATGTGGAAGGCGGTCCGGTTCGCTTATGAGAACGGCAAATATGTGGCTGCAATCTGTGCCGCGCCTACCATTTTGGCGGAGCTTCACATAACAGATGGGAAATGGGCGGTCTGCTATCCTGCGCCGGAGCTGGAGAAGCAGATGCAGGCCTCCGTGCTCCGGCCTGAAGAGGCCGTGGCGCGGGATGGGACGGTGATCACCGCCGCTTCAGCCGGTTGCGCCATTCCTTTGCCCTGGAGCTGGTGGAGGCCCTGAAGGGCGAGGAGGCGGCCCAGGCGGTGGCCGACCAGATTGTGATCCGGTGAGAAAGCGCCGGGAAAAACAGGAGGATTACCCATGCCAAAGCGTGATAAGTTGGACAAATCCCAGGAAGAAGGTCAAGGCCCGGAGGAGCTGGATATTACGCAGATCCTGTCTGAGGTAAATGATTATGAGGAGCTTGGCCCGGATCAATCGGCCATGGATGCCTATGGAATGACAGATCCGGCACTGGGGGATGTGGACCGCATTTTGCGGGAGGTCAGGAAGAACTGGGCGAGTCAAAGGAAGCGCCTCGGGAAACCGGGGAGGTGGAAGACGCCGCTTCCGGCGGAGAATTCCGGGACCAAGAGTATCAGGATGCCTTTGACGAAAGCTTTGAGCGGGCCTTTCAGGGGAAGGAAGAGATCAGGAGGAGGCGGGCCCAAACCCACCCGCCGCCACAGCCGGCGGAAGAAATCAGGCCGGCCTCCCATGAAGAAAAAGGGGACCGGACTTTGGGAATTCCCCATTTTCTCAGCACCCTGATTTTATGCGCCATCATATTGGCGGTCAGCGTCACCTTGGCCCGGGTGGTGTGGCTTTGGGCGGACGATGTGCTGGCCCTGACCAAGGAGGAAAAGGTGGTTACCGTGACCATTGCGGACACGGACACCATGGGGGAGATCACCCAAAAAGCTGGCCCAGGCAGGTTTGGTCCGCTATCCCCGCCTTTTTGCTTCTACAGCGACCTCACCGGCGCACGGGAGAAAATCAGTGCCGGAACCTTCAAGCTGAATTGCATGTATGATTATCACGCTCTGGTGAATGCTTTGGGCCGTTCCTCCTCCGACCGGAAGGTTGTGACGGTGACCATTCCGGAGGGCTATGAGTGCAGGCAGATTTTTGAGCTTCTGGAGAAAAAACGAGGTTTGTACCGCGGAGGAGCTGCGCAATGCGGCCCAGAACGGAGATCTGGGCGAGTTTTTGGTTCCTGAAGGATGTGAAGCGGGACGGTCCCAACTGTCTGGAGGGCTTCCTGTTCCCGGATACCTACGATTTTTATACTTCCGATGATCCGGGCAGGTGCTGCGGAAGCTCCTTCAGAACTTGACTACTTTGACGAGGAGATGGAGGCGGACCTGACCAGCCTCAACCAGTGGCTGGGTGAGAAGCTGGCAGGCTTTGGCTTCTCGGAGGCAGAGATTAGAGCCGGTATTTGTCCATCCGGGATCTGGTGACCGTCGCCTCCATGATTGAGCGGGAGACTGCCGGCTCCGGTGAGAGCAGGAGAATCGCTTCCGTCATTTACAACCGGCTTTGCGATCCGGCCTACCCCTATCTGAACATCGACGCCACCATTCAGTACGCTTTGGGAGGCGGAAGGCCAACCTGACCCAGGCGGACGCAGATTGACAGCCCCTACAACACCTATACCAACCCCGGTCTTCCGGCCGGCCCCATATCAATCCCGGCCTGAACAGCCTGAAGGCGGCCCTGCATCCGGAGGAAACGGCGTACTATTTCTATGCTTTGGACGAGGACCGCACCCACCACTTCTCGGAAACCTTGGAGGAGCATGAGCAATTTCTGGAGAGCTTAGGAAATGGAAGAGACGATGACGAAGAGACCCAGGAGCCTTGAGCTCCCTGGCCCCCCGCCGGGGATATGGGCGGCTGACCATGGCGGTGCTGTACGGCGCGGATGCGGTGTATTTGGCAGGCACCAGCTTCGGGATGCCGCTCCTTCGCAGGAACTTCACCCCGGAGGAGCTACCCCGGGCGGTGGCCTTGCCCATGAGCAGGGGGTTCCGGGTCCATGTGACAGTGAACACCATGCCCGGGGAGACAGGTGCCCCCGGCTGCCAGGGGTACCTGGAGTGAGCTGGATGCTGCCGGGGGTAGACGTTGATTCTGGCGGACCTGGGGGGGCTTCATGCTGGCAGGGCGGTATGCGCCCCCACTGTGAGCGGCACATTTCCACCCAACAATCCATTGCCAACAGCGTCTGCGCCCGGGCCTGGTATGACCTGGGGCCAGTCGGGTGGTCCTGGCCCGGGGAGCTGAGCCTGGAGATCGGCGCATCCGCCAGGAGACCCCCAGGGAGCTGGAGCTGGAGACCTTTGGACACGGGGCCATGTGCGTCTCCTACTCCCGGACGGTGTTTGCTGTCCAACTACATGACGGGCCGGGACTCCAACCGGGGCGCTTGCGCCCGCCCTGCCCTTTACCAGTACGCCCTGATGGAGGAGAAGCGGCCTGGGGAGTATTTTCCCGTGTTTGAAGATGAAAGGGGAACCTACATTCTCAATTCCCAGGATATGTGCATGATCGATCACCTGCCGGACCTGATGGAGGCGGGGGGTGGACTGCATCAAGCTGGAGGGGCGGGCCAAGTCTGCCTACTATGCCGCCATCGTCACAGGCGCCTACCGGCATGGCATTGATGCCGCCGCAGGGGAACGCCCTTGGACCCGGTATGGGAGGATGAGGTGGAGCATGTGTCCCACCGGATCTACTCCACAGGGTTCTATTATGGCTTCCCTGGCCAGTATACGGAGAGCTCCCGGTATATCCGCCAGTGGCAGATTTGCGCTTTGGTGCTGGACTGCGGCAGTGACGGCATGGCCACCATGAGTCTGCGGAACAAGTTTGCCGCCGGGGACACGGTGGAGCTGGTGGGGCCGGATACCCGTCCCTTTTCCTTCCAGGCCCCGGTCATGCAGGAGAAGACGGCTGCGGACCTGAGGGAGCCCAGGACGCCGCAGATGGTGTTCCGCATGCAGCTTCCCCGTCCGGTTCCTCCATATTCCATTTTGCGCCGGGCGGTGGAGCTGTCAGCGCAATGACAAAACCGGCATCCTTCCGCTGTTATGGGAAGGATGCCGGTTTTCCATGGAACAGGAGCCTGGGGGATCACTGAATGTGGGTGTGATTGTTGATGTGGTCTTCGCAATAGCAGTAATAGCCCTTGCATTTGGAGCAGTAGCGGAATTCCAGCTCCGGGTTCGTCACATCGGTGCGGCCGCAGATTGTGCAGCGGTGGGTGTAGGGGGCTTTCGGCGTGGCGGTGGAGGCAGTGTAAGAGCCTGCGCCGGGGAAGGGAACCTGCTTTCCCCGCTTGCCTGAGGACATCTTTTTTCTTCACCCGGTTTGCATTTACTTGCCAGGAGATGGGGAAAATGTTCAGGAAGTCCTTGCCAAGGTACAGGAAGTAGTTGGCTAAGGCGAAAAGCGGAAGAAGATTGAAGGGGAATACCGAAAAAACTCAGCAGCTGCAGCAGGAAAATCAAGAGATTCAAAATGCCCAGCCAGCGGGCCTTAATGGGGATGATGAAAAAACCAGGAAGGTGGTTTCCGGATACAGGGTGGCGAAAGCCAGAAACAGGGAGGTGTTCAGGGAATCGGCAGAGACCGGGACGTTCAGCAGGAATCCGGCAAGGTCCAGGAACAGGATGCCGGTCAGGTAATACAGGTTGAATCGAAATCTGCCCCAGGTATTTTCCAGCGCCTTTCCCAGCTGAATGTAGAAAATGACGGCGATGATCACCCACAGATAGCTGTAGGATTGCAAGCTCAGGGTGATGAAGGTAACCAACCGCCACACCTGGCCATGCAAAATGGCGTTCCGGTCAAAGCAGAGCAACCAGTACAGGGTATTGCTGGGGTCAATCATGGAAAAAATGTAAGTGATGACATTGAGACCAATGACCCAGAGCATCAGATTGGGAATTCCCTTTTTCTGATTGCGGTAGCAGAAGCGTTCAAATTTTCCGCGCAGATTTTTCAACGGGCCTCACTCCTTTGTAATTCGTAGACTATTCTACTG
>VOFG01002597.1_pt1 | contig 47957 bp, 42 predicted proteins | sample 5384171 | NCBI WGS metagenome assembly VOFG01 (sample SAMN12384726, study PRJNA508395) | human gut metagenome | isolation source: healthy gut F | host: Homo sapiens
CCGTGAGCAGTTTCGCGTCCCGCGGCCGCCGGGACCTGGTAGGCCGGGCCTTTGCCCGGATGCGGACCCTGTATGACCACTGCCAGGACGTGCGTAGAAGCGGCTGCGCCAGCCTGGACCTGTGCTGGGTGGCCGGGGGTAGAAGCTGGACGGGTATAATGGAGGACTTCCTCCAGCCCTGGACTATGCCCAGCCAAACCTGCTGGTGAGTGGAGGCCAGGGGCAGGTCACCGCCCCAGGCAGCCCCCTCTCCCTGACCCGGGGGGCGGGGTGCTGGCCTCAACAGGCACCTCCCGCCGCCTACAATCTCAGCTGGAATGAGGTGGGTTCCATGGAACTGCAGCTCTCCGTTCCCCGGAGGAACTGACCCGGGCGAGCAAGAAAATTCTCGACTTCATCAACACCAACACCGACAGCTTCCTCTTCCTGACCATCGGACGCTGGCTCAGCAGCTGGACCTGTCCGACGCCACCGTCGCTTTGCCCGCCACGCGGGCTGCCGGACCAAGGCCCTCAAGGCCCGGGTGCTGGAGCAGGCCACCGGCCCGGCGGTGAAGATGGCCGGCACCCTCCGCCAGGAAGGCCTTCTCCCCGCCGCCTGGCTGGAGCAGCAGCAGGCCTGCCTGGAAAAGACGGCCGACAGTCTCTCCCCGGAGGCCTTTGACCAGGCGGTCCAGGCCATTCTGGCGGCCCGGCGGTGTGGATCCACGGAAGAACGCCTCCGGCGCCCTGGCCCCTGCTCCACTTCCGCCTGCGGCGGCTGGGGCTGCCGGTGACCCTCCTGCCCACCGGCGGCTCCGGAGCTCATGGAGGGCCTGGCCCAGGCGGGGAGGGATCTGGTGATCCTCTTCAGCTTCTCCAAGCTCTCCCGGGAGGGAAGGTGATCCTGGAGCACAGCCGGGCGGCGGGACCGCACCTGGCCTTCGTCAGCCACCTGCCTGCTCCAGGAGGAGGCGGCGGACATCCACCTCTTCGCCTACCGGGGTACGGAGAAGGAGTACCACTCCATGGCCGCCCCGGCGGCCCTGCTGGACGCCCTGGTGATCGGGGTGACCCGCGCCATGGGCGGCGGAGGGGGTGGATGCCCTGAAGGCCCTCCACCGCTGGAAAAAGACCTATTTCCCCGACCGGTAGGCTTCCCCGAAGCGCCTTTGTGCTATGATAGAGACAGCAATCCAAAGGAAAGGAAGGATCCCCATGACCCAAACCCAAAGAGACCAGCTGACCCAGCTGGTGAACCAGCTCCTCAGGCCCCCTCTCTGCTGCGCCGAGGCCAAGGAGAGTAAGCCCAGAACAGCTGACTGCCAGCCAAGCACCGCCGAGAGCAGGCCGCCACCCAGGCCCTGATGGCCGAGCTGGAGGAGGACATCATGCCCATCGAGGGGCTCATCGCCTTTGTCAGCTCTCCGGCAGGGGCTCAGGTGTTTGGCGCGGAACAGGCCAAAGCCATGGAGGCCCACGCCAGAGAGATCCAGGCCGCCGGGGCCAGAGTACTGTGACTGCCCCGCCTGCGCCCTCTCCAGGAAGATTCTGGCCATGAAGGCCGACCTGCTGGGCTGAAGTGCCACGTTCTTCCCATAAAAAACTGCCTGGAAGCCACTGGCTTCAGGCAGTTCGTTGGGAGAAGAGAGGGCGCTTAGTACTCTACCACCCTCGTAGACCAGCACCGCATCGCCGGTGAGGATGACCTCATGGTCGGTGTAGTTGACCACCAGGTCGCCGCCGATGAGCTTGACGGTGATGTCCTTGCCCTTTCCACGAAGCCGTTCTCCGTGGCGGCAATGACGGCGGCGCAGGCGCCGGTGCCGCAGGCCACGGTCTCCCCGTTGCCCCGTTCGTACACCCGCATCCGCAGGGTGTTCTCGTTGACGATGCGGACAAACTCGGTGTTGATCCGGTCAGGGAAGTACTTGGCGTGCTCGAACTGGGGCCCTAAGGTCTCCCAGATCCAGGACGGAGGGGTCCTCGCAGAACACCACGCAGTGGGTCGAGCGAGGTGAAGCACGGGATGCCGAGCTGCAGCGCGCGGCGGTGCATGGGCGATGTAATCGTCCATGGTCGCGTCCGAGAGCGCGCCGGTGTCGAAGACGATGTAGTCGATGCAGCCGCTCTCGAGCAGGGCGAAGGCGTGGTCGCTCTCGCGGATGCCGTCCACGGTCACGACGTCGATGCCGAGCCGCGCGATGGCGGCGGCGGTCTCCTCGGTCGCGTAGAGGGCGAAGTGCAGGTCGTCGAGCTTCTTGGCCAGCGACACGATCTCGCCGAGGTCGTGCGTGTCCACGCTCTCACGAACACGCCGTGGCGGCCGTCCGGATGCTGGCCAACGACCATGCCGGCCGAGGTCAGACCCTTGAACAGCGCCTCCTGCATCGTCTTGCCGAGGCCGAGCACCTCCGGGCCGAGGATAGGCGTTGACGTCGCCGAGCTTTTTCAAACGAGAACACCGGCACCTTGACCGCGTAATACGGCGGGATGGGGTGCAGGCCGGTGCCGTAGCCGAGACTCCGCAGCGGCGCGCCGAGCATGACGCGCGCTGCCACGTCCACCATCGGCACGCCCGTGACCTTGCTGATATACGGCACGGTGCGCGAGGCGCGGGGATTGACCTCGATGACGTAGAGCTCTCGGTTTTCCCAGATGAGGTACTGGATGTTCACAAGCCCCTTCGTGCCGAGCGCGAGGGCGAGCTTGCGCGAGCTGTCGACGATCTTCTCCGTCATCATGTCGTTGAGGTTGTACGGCGGGGTAGACAGCAATGGAGTCGCCGGAGTGGACACCGGTGCGCTCGATAGTGCTGCATGATGCCGGGGATGAGGACGTCCGTACCGTCGGAGATGACGTCCACCTCCAGCTCCGTGCCCATCATGTATTTGTCCACGAGCACGGGGTTGTCGATGCCCTGCGCAAGGATGCGCTGCATATACGTCGTGACCTCGGCGTCGTCGTGGACGATCTTCATGTTCTGGCCGCCGATGACGTAGGAGGGTCGCAGCAGCACGGGATAGCCGAGCGTCTGCGCGGCGTGCAGGGCCTCGGGCAGCGTGGTGACGCCCATGCCCTTCGGGCGGGAGATGTGGAAGCGCTCCAGCAGCTCGTCGAACCGCTCCCGGTCCTCCGCCATGTCGATGCCGTCGGCGGAGGTGCCCAGGATGGGGATGCCGTGGCGGTCGAGCGTCTGCGTGAGCGCGATGGCCGTCTGGCCGCCGAAGGCCACCACCACGCCCACGGGCTTTTCCACCTCGATGATGTGCATGACGTCCTCCGGGTACAGCGGCTCAAAATACAGGCGGTCGGCAGTGTCGTAGTCCGTGGAGACGGTCTCAGGGTTGTTGTTGACGATGACCACCTCATAGCCCAGCTCCTTCAGCGTCCAGACGCAGTGGACGGAGGAGTAGTCGAACTCGATGCCCTGTCCGATGCGGATCGGGGCCGGAGCCAAGCACCATAATGACCGGCTTGCCGCTGCGAGGGAAGGTGCGCGCCTCGCAGCGCGCGTCCGCGCTGGCGTAGAAATACGGCGTCTGCGCGTCAAATTCGGCGGCGCAGGTGTCGACCATCTTGTAGCCCGCGCGGTGGGGGGGGCAGCGTCTCGCTGCCGGACAGGCGGCGCAGCGCCGCATCCGGATAGCCGAGGTACTTGCCGCGCTGATAAAGCTCCGGCGTCAGGCCGTTTTGAATGCTCGCCTCGTAGTCCACGAGGTTTTGCAGCCGGGACAAAAACCAGCGGTCGATCCGGGTGATGTCGTGGATCTCGTCGATGGACACGCCGCTGCACAGCGCCTCAAAGACGGTGAACAGGCGGTGATCGTCGCAGTCGGCGAGCCGGTCGCGCACCGGGCGGTCAGACAGCGGTTTGGCGTGCAGCGTGTCGAGATGGATCTCGGCGCCGCGCACGGCCTTCAGCAGCGCGCTTTCAAAGTTCGTGCCGATGGCCATGACCTCGCCGGTGGCCTTCATCTGCGTGCCGAGGCGGCGGGACGCGCCGACGAACTTGTCAAACGGCCACTTGGGCATCTTCACCACAATGTAGTCCAGCGTGGGCTCAAAGCAGGCGCAGGTCTTGCCGGTAATGTCGTTTTTGATCTCGTCCAGCGTGTAGCCAAGGGCGATTTTGGTGGTGATCTTGGCAATAGGATAGCCGGTGGCCTTCGACGCGAGCGCCGACGAGCGCGACACGCGGGGTTGACCTCGATGACGGCGTACTCAAAGCTGTCGGGGTTGAGCGCGAATTGGCAGTTGCAGCCGCCGACGATGCCGAGCGCGGAGATGATGTTCAGCGCCGCGCTGCGCAGCATCTGAAACTCTTTGTCCGAGAGCGTCAGCGCCGGGGCGACGACGATGCTGTCGCCGGTGTGCACGCCGACGGGGTCGAAGTTTTCCATGGCTGCAGACGGCGATGACGTTGCCCACACCGTCGCGCATGGTCTCAAACTCGATCCTTTCCAGCCGTAGATGTAGCGCTCGACGAGGATCTGCGTGATGGGGACGCGTCGAGGCCGGTCTGCGCAGCGACGGTGAGTTCGGCCGGGCTGTAGGCCACGCCGCCGCCGCGCGCCGCCGAGCGTGAACGCCGGGCGGATGATAACGGGGTAGCCGATGCGGTCGGCTACGGCGAGCGCCTCCCGCCACGGTGTTGGCGATGCCGGAGGGGATGGTCGGCTCGCCGATGGCGGCCATGGCTCTTTGAAGAGCTCGCGGTCCTCGGCCTTGTCGATGGCTTTGGCGTTCGGTGCCGATGAGGCGGACGTTGTGCTGCTGCAAAAAAAGCCCTCCTTGTCGAGCTCCATGGCCAGCGTCAGGCCGGTCTGGCCGCCGAGACCGGCGAGGAGACTGTCTGGCTGCTCCTTTTCAATAATGCGCTTGACGGAGGTCAGCGTGAGCGGCTCGAGATAAATCTCATCCGCGAGGGCCTTGTCGGTCATGATGGTCGCGGGGTTGGAGTTGACGAGCACGACGTTCACGCCCGCGTCCTTGCAGCACGCGGCAGGCCTGGGTGCCGGCGTAGTCAAATTCTGCTGCCTGCCCGATGACAATCGGGCCGGAGCCAATGACCATGACTTTTGCGGATGGCTGGAATCAATCGGCATGGTGCGCACCTCCCATCATGTCACAAATCGGTCAAGAGAAAGGCCGTGTCCTTGGGGCCCGAGCACGCCTCGGGGTGAAACTGCACGGAAAAAGGCCTTCAAGTCCGGGGTAGTCCGACGCCCTCGCAGGTGCCGTCGTTGGCGTTGACGAACCGGAGTTTGACGCCGGTCTTCACGCTCTCCGGCACGACGGCGTAGCCGTGGTTCTGGCTGGTGATATAGGTGCGGACACCCTCCACATCCCGGCCGGCTGGTTCACGCCCCGGTGGCCGTATTTCAGCTTATAGGTGCTGCCGCCGGCGGCCAGCGCCGTCAGCTGGTGACCCAGGCAGATGCCGAACATCGGGATGCGGCCGAAGAGTTTGGCGATCTGCCGCGATCTGGGTGACGTTGTCCGTTGGGTCGCCGGGTCCGTTGGACAGCATCACGCCGTCATACCCGGCGGCGAGGATGTCCTTCGCTTTGGCAGAGCAGGGCAGTACCGTCACGGCGCAGCCGCGGCGGCAGAGCTCACGCGCGATGTTGCGCTTGGCGCCGTAGTCGATGCAGCGCCACGCGGTGCAGCACGCTCCCCTCCGGCTGGAGGGCGTAGGGCTCCGGCGTTGTCACCTGCGGCACGGGGTCCGTGATGCGGTAGGCGCGCAGGGGCGCGAGATCGTCCGGCACCGTGTCGCAGATGGCGGCGTTCATCGTGCCGGCCTCGCGCAGGATGCGCGTGACGGCGCGGGTGTCGATGCCGGCGATGCCGGGGATGTTGTTGGCTTTCAAAAATGCGTCGAGCGTTTCCTCGCACCGGAAGTTCGACGGCGTTTGGCACTGCTCGCGCACGACATAGCCGCGCACGCAGCACTTGCCCTCAAAATCGGCCGGGATGATGCCGTAGTTGCCGATGAGCGGGAACGTCTGCAGCACGATCTGGCCGCAGTAGCTGGGGTCGGTGAGCGTCTCGATGTAGCCGTTCATGCCGGTGGTGAACACCAGCTCGCCCACCGTGTCGCACGGTGCGCCGAAAGCGAGGCCCGCAAAGACCTCGCCGTTTTCGAGTACGAGATAGCGCTTCATAGCTCGATCTCCGCAAGCGTCGCCGCCATGACGGCCTTGATGGTGTGCATGCGGTTTTCGGCCTCCTGGAACACGACCGACTGCGCGCTTTCAAACACATCGTCCGTGACCTCCATCGCCTCGCGGCCGAAGCGCGTGCACATCTCGTTGCCGATGGCGGTCTTTTTGTCGTGATACGCCGGCAGGCAGTGCATGAAGATGGCGTTGGGGTCGGCCTTGGCCATGAGCGCCGCGTTGACCTGATACGGTGCGAGCGCGGCAATGCGCTCGGCCCAGACGCTCTCGGGTTCGCCCATTGAGACCCAGATGTCGGTATAGATCACGTTCGCGCCCTGCACGGCCGCGGCGGGTCGGAGATGAAGTCGAGCGTCGCGCCCGTCTGCGCCGCGATGGCCTGACACTCGGCGACGAGCTGCGCATCGGGGAAGTAGCCCTCGGGTGCGCAGGCCGTGAAGTGCATGCCCATCTTCGCGCAGCCGACCATGAGGGAGTTGCCCATGTTGAAGCGCGCATCGCCCATGTAGACGAGGTGGATGTTCTCCAGCGAGCCGAAGTGCTCCCGGATGGTCAGAAAGTCCGCGAGGATCTGCGTCGGGTGGAACTCATCCGTCAGGCCGTTCCAGACCGGGACGGAGGCGTACTGCGCCAGCTCCTCGACGATGCACTGGCCGAAGCCGCGGTACTCGATGCCGTCGAACATGCCCGAGAGCACGCGCGCCGTGTCGGCGATGCTTTCCTTCTGCCGATCTGCGAGCCGGTGGAGTCGAGATACGTGCTGCCCATGCCCAGATCGTGCGCCGCGACCTCGAAGCTGCTGCGCGTGCGCGTGCTCGTCTTTTCAAAGATGAGCGCGACGTTTTTGCCCTCGCACAGGCGGTGCGGGATGCCGGCCTTTTTCTCTGCCTTGAGCTGGGCGGCGAGCCGGAGCAGATAGTCGATCTGCTCGGGGGTGTAGTCGAGCAGCTTGAGAAAATCGTTGCCTTTGAGATTCATGACGGTGTTCCTCCTTATTCTCCGGCGCAGACGTCTTTGAGCACGCTGACCGCCTGCTCGAGCTGCGCCATGGGGATGTTGAGCGCCGGCAGCAGGCGCACCTTGTTCTTTGCCGAGATGACGAGCACGCCGCGCGCCATGCATTCACTGATGACGTCTTTGACCGGGCGCTCGGTCTCCACGCCGAGCATCAGGCCCAGGCCCGTGACGCTCCTGACGCCCTTGGCGCCGGTGAGAGCCTTGACGATGAAGTCGGACTTTTCCTGCACGGACTGCAGCAGCTGGCCGTCGAGCCGGTGCAGAATGCTCAGCGCGCCGGCGCAGCAGACGGGGTTGCCGCCGAAGGTAGAGCCGTGGCTGCCGGGGGTGAGCACGTCCTGCACCTTCTCGCCGAGCAGCGTCGCGCCCAGCGGCAGGCCGCCGCCGAGGCCCTTGGCCGTGGAGACGATGTCCGGCGTGATGCCGTAGTGCATGTAGCCGTAGAGCTTGCCGCTGCGGCCGTTGCCGATCTGCACCTCGTCGCAGATGAGCAGCAGGTCCTGCTCGGCGGCGAGCTGGGCAGCTGCTTTGACAAATTCCTGCGTCAGCGGGATGACGCCGCCCTCGCCCTGCACGACCTCCATCATGATGGCGGCGCACTTGTGCGCGGCGACCTGCGCCTTGAGATCGTCGAGGTTATTCGCCTCGGCGTAGGCAAAGCCCTCCGTCAGCGGCAGAAAGTCGTGGTGGAACACGTCCTGCCCGGTCGCGGCGAGCGTTGTGATCGTGCGGCCGTGGAAGCTGTTTTTGAGCGTGATGATGGTGTGGTACTCCGGGCCTTTGTGGTCGGCGGCGTACTTGCGCGCGGCCTTGATGGCGCACTCGTTGGCCTCCGCGCCGGAGTTGGAGAAGAAGACCTTCTTCATGCCGGTCTTCTCGCACAGCAGCTGCGCCAGCTGCGCGTCGGGCGCGGTGTAGTAGAGGTTCGAGGCGTGTTGCACGGTGCATAGCTGCTCGGTCACGGCGCGGATCCACGCGGGGTCGGCAATGCCGAAGCTGTTGACGGCGATGCCCGTCGCCATGTCGATATAGACCTTGTCGTCCGTGTCCCAGACGAGCGAGCCCTTGCCGCGCGCGATCGTCACGGGGAAGCGGGCGTAAGTGTTGGCGATATAGGTACTGTCAAGTTGCGGAATGTTCATCTGTTTTTCCTCCTTGCCCGGCAACGAACATGGTGCCGATGCCTTCGTTTGTCAGCATTTCGATCAGGATGGCGTGCGGCACGCGGCCGTCGATGATAAAGACGCGGTGCACGCCCCAGCGGATGGGGTCGATGCAGCAGGTCACTTTCGGCAGCATGCCGCCGTTGATGACGCCGGACTCGATGAGCTGCAGCGCGTCCGCCGTGTGGATGACGGGGATGAGCGTGGAGGGTCGTCCTTGTCGCGCAGGATGCCGCTGATGTCGGTCATGGCGATGAGGCTCTCGGGCCCCAGCTCGCCCGCGATGCGTGCGGCCGCCGTGTCGGCGTTGATGTTGTAGACGTGGCCCTGCGTGTCGCACCCGACGGTGGACACGACGGGGATGTAGCCCTTGTCGATCACATCGAGGATGGGACGCACGTCGACCTTCGTGATCTCGCCCACGTAGCCGAGGCGCTCATCGCGCACGCGCGCCTGGATCATCTGCCCGTCGATGCCGGACAGGCCGATCGCCCGGCCGCCCTTGTGGCCGATGAGGTTGACGAGCGTCTTGTTGATCTTCCCGGCGAGGACCATCTGCACGACGTCGGCCGTCTCCGCGTCCGTGACGCGCAGGCCGTCGACAAACTGCGTCTGCTTGCCGAGTTTTTCGAGCGTTTCCGTGATCTCGGGCCCGCCGCCGTGCACGAGCACGACCTTCACCCCGATGAGCGACAGCAGCACGATGTCGCGCATGACGGAGTCTTTGAGCTTGGCGCTGATCATGGCGTTGCCGCCGTATTTGATGACGACGATCTTGCCGCTGTATTCCTGTATGTAGGGCAGCGCGTGAACGAGTACCTTCGCGCGCTGCGGATTCGTAATGTCCATGATGGTGTTCCTCCCGGTTCAGGTGCGGTAGTCGCCGTTGATCTTCACATAGTCATACGTCAGGTCGCAGCCCCAGGCGGTCGCGCCCTCGTCGCCGGACTTGAGGTCGACGAGGATCTCGATCTCCTTTTCGAGCAGGACCTTTTTGGCTTCCTCCTCGGAAAACGGGATGCCCGCGCCGTCGACGCACACGCGCACCGTGCCGGCCGCCGAGCGGAAGGCAACGTCCACCTTGTGCACGTTTACAGGAGCGCCGCTGTAGCCGATGGCGCACAGCACGCGGCCCCAGTTGGCGTCCGCGCCGAACATGGCGGCCTTGACGAGCGACGAGCAGATGATGCTCTTGGCCACGGTTTTCGCGGTGCCGTGGTGAGCAGCACCGGTGACGCAGCACTCGAGCAGGCGCGTCGCGCCCTCGCCGTCGCCCGCGATCTGGCGGCAGAGCCAGACGGTCACGCTGTTGAGCGCGCTGCAAAACGCCGTGAAGTCCGCGCCGGGCGCGGTGATCTCAGCATTGCCGGCGAGGCCGTTTGCCAGCACGGCGACCATGTCGTTCGTGGACGTGTCGCCGTCGATGCTGACCATGTTGAACGTGTCCTGCACGTCGCCGGAGAGCGCGGCCTGCAGCATGGCGGGGCTGACGGCGCAGTCCGTCGTGAGGAAGACGAGCATGGTCGCAAGGTTCGGGTGGATCATGCCCGAGCCCTTGGCGATGCCGCCGATCGTGCAGGTCCTGCCGCCGGCGGTGAACTGCACGGCGATCTCCTTCGGGTGCGTGTCGGTGGTCATGATGCCCTCGGCCGCCTGGTCGGAGTGGTCGCCGAGCGCGGCGGCGAGCTGCGGCAGGCCGGAGCGGATGGGCGTGAGATCGAGCGGCTGGCCGATCACGCCCGTGGACGCGACGATGACGTCCTGCGGCGCGATGTGCAGCTGCGCCGCCGTGAGCGCGCTCATCTCCTCGGCGACGGCGACGCCGTCAGCGTTGCAGGTGTTGGCGTTGCCGCTGTTGCAGATCACGGCCTGGGCCTTGCCGTCAGCCAGGTGCGCCTTCGTCACGGTCAGGGGCGCGCCCTTGACGAGGTTCGATGTATAGACCGCCGCGGCGCTGGCCGGGACGGCGCTGTAGATGAGCGCGAGGTCGCGCTTGGACTGATTTCTGCGGATGCCGCAGTGGATGCCTGCGGCGGAAAAACCCTGTGCGGCGCACACGCCGCCGGTGACTTGCTTCATCGTTCGTTCCTCCTTACAGATCGAGGCCGAAGCCCTTTTCCCTGCCCATGACGAGGTTCAGGCACTCGAGCGCGGCGCCGGACGCGCCCTTGCCGAGGTTGTCGAACACGGATGTGAGCAGGATGCGCTCGTCATTGCCGGAGACGGACACGACCATGCTGTCCTTGCCGGACATGGCGGCGGCGGACAGGAAGCCGTCGTCACACGCGGGGTCGCGGTAGGTCACGACAGGGCCGGTATATTTTGCGGCGTAGGCGGCCTTGATATCTTCGGCCGTCTTGCCGGGGCAGAGCTGGGAGGCGAAGAGCGCGACACTCGTCTCCATGCCGCTGTAGAAATTCGCCACGATCGGCGCAAACACCGGCGCGTGCGTCAGGCCCGGGATGGCGCACATCTCGCGCAGGTGCTTGTGCTGCTGCGCAAGACCGTACTGCCGGGGGGCAACGTACAGGGGGTCGAGGGTGTCCGCCTCATACTCGGCGATCATCTTCTTGCCGCCGCCGCTGTAGCCCGTGAGCGAGTAGCACGTCAGCAGGGCGTCCGGCGGCAGGATGCCCGCCTCGACGAGCGGGTAGACCAGCACGATGAAGCCGCTGGCGTGGCAGCCGGGCACGGCGATGCGCTTGGCGGTACGGATCGCGGCCTCGCGCTCGGGCGACAGCTCCGGGAAGCCGTACGTCCAGCCGGGGGCCGTGCGGTGCGCGGTCGAGGTGTCGAGCACGACCGTGTCCGGGTTCTCGACCAGATCTGCCGCCGTGATCGCCGCCGCGTCCGGCAGGCACAAAAACGCGATGTCCGCGCGGTTGATGAGCTCGCGCTGGGCTTTAATGTCGTGGTGCAGCTCGGGCGGCAGGGTCAGCAGGTCAATATCTTCGCGCTGGGCCAGCCGGTCGTAAATGCGCAGGCCGGCCGTGCCGGAGCTGCCGTCGATGAAAATGGTCGTTTTTCGTTATGCATATCTCGTCCCTCACAAGCGGATAAAATCCATTTATATAAGGTTAATATACTACCACGCGAATAAATATGCAAGGCATTCATGAAAAATTCACTGCGATTTGTGGAATTTGAAAAAACACGCCCAGCGAGGGAAAAATGCCTTGTGCAGCATGTACATACCTGACCACGCGAAATTGGGACATTTGCCGGACGACGGGGGCAAAAAACCGCCGCCCGGCCATTTTTACAAATGGATAGGCGGCGGATATATGCATTAAATCTGGAATTCTTTGCTGTATTCGGAGTAGTATTCGTCAAAGCTGTGCGAGTGCATGGCCATGACGCTGTTGATATATTCGTGGGTGTCGAACGAGTCGGACTCGAGCTCGATCATGGCGACGGCGATGTTCGAGCAGTGGTCGGACACGCGCTCGCAGTTGGTGAGCAGGTCGTTGAACGCGAAGCCGTGGTTGAGCGTGCACTCGCCGGTCTGCAGGCGGTCGATGTGGTGCAGCTTCATCTCGTCGCAGAGGTTGTCGATGAGCTCCTCGAGCGGCTCGACGCGGTAGGCCGCGGCGACGTCGTTGTCGAGGAAGGCGTTGATCGTAATCTCGAGGATGCGCGTCACGGCCGCGAGCATGACCTTGAGCTCGCGCGCGCCGGTGGGCGAAAAGACGATCTTCTTCGTGTAGAGCTCCTGCGCCGTCTCGCCGATGTTGAGCGAGTGGTCGCTGATGCGCTCGAGGTCGCTGATCGTGTGCAGGTACTTCGACACGTCGGCCGTCTGGCGCGGCGTGAGCTCCTTGCTCGTGATTTTGATGAGGTAGGTGCCGAGCTTGTCCTCGTAGTGGTCGATGGCTTCCTCGTTTTCCTGCAGGGCGGCGAACTGCTCGTCACTGAACTTGTCGAGCAGGGAGAACGCGGACAGGATGTTGTCCTGCGCTTGACGGGCCATGGAGTCGATGGCCAGGCGGCTCTGCTCGATGGCCAGCGCCGGGTGCGCGAGAAAGCGCTCCTCGAGCCGGTCGATGTCGGCGAGCGCGCCGGTGGACGCTTTGTCCGGGAACAGGAACGAGACGAGCTTTTCCAGCAGGGGAATCATCGGCGTGAGCAGCAGCACGGTCGCAAAGCGGAAGATCGTGTTGAGCAGGGCGATGCTCACGGTGGTCATGGTCGTGTCCGTAAACGGGAAGTGCACGGCTGCGTTGACCGCGTAGAACACGACGCCCCAGACGACCGCGCCGATGACGTCGATGAGCAGGTAGACATAGGCGGTGCGCTTGCCCTTGACGCTCGCGCCGAGGGAGGACAGCAGCACCGGCACGGCCGCGCCGATGGCGATGCCGAGCGTGATGGGGAAGGCCACGGAGAATGTGATCGTGCCCGTGATGGCCAGCGCCTGCAGAATGCCGACGGCGGCCGACGCGCTCTGCAGGATGCAGGTGAACACCGTGCCGACGAGCACACCGAGCAGCGGGTTGGAAAAGCGGGTCAGCAGCTCGATGAACGCGGCGCTGTCCTTGAGCGGGCCACGGCGCCGCTCATGGAGGACATGCCGTACATGAGCACGGCGAAGCCGAGCAGAATGTCGCCGATGTGGTGTTTGGCCAGGTCCTTGCAGAACATGCGCAGCACGATGCCGACCACGGCGACGACGCCCGTGAGCGTCGCGGTGCTCAGCAGCGACACCCAGCCGGAGCCGCTGATGTCCGACAGGCAGAGGATCCAGCCTGTGATGCTCGTGCCGAGGATGGAGCCGAGCACGATGCCGATGGCCTGGCGCACCTGCATCATGCCGGAGTTGACGAAGCCGACGACCATGACGGACGTGGCCGAGGACGACTGGATCACGGCGGTGACGCCCGTGCCGAGCAGGACGCCCTTGAGCGGGGTGCTCGTGAGTTTATAGAGTATGATCTCGAGCTTGTTGCCGGCCACTTTCTTCAGCCCGTCGCCCATGAGCGTCATGCCGAACAGGAACAGGGCCACGCCGCCAAGCAGAGAGATCACATTGTTGATCCCCAAAACGCTTCACGCTCCCTCTGTGATATTTTGCGCTTATCTCTCACTATATCAGAAAGCGGTGCAAAGATAAATGCCGGAATTGCACTTGCGCGTGACAAAATTTGACGAAAAAACCGGACGATTTTTGTGCAGAATATGGCCTTTTCCACAAACGAACGGCTGTTGCAATCTTGACAATGTGCCGTCTGCCGTGCTATATTCCTATTATAATAATGTGTGTATATCTGCGCGCGGCTATGCGCGCGGGGAATGGAGGCACTTATGGCGGAAGAGAAGAAAAAGATCCTGATCCACACGGCGGACGGCGACCACGTGGTCTCCGTTGGGGAGCACAAGCCGAAGCAGACCTTCGGCGCCATGCCGGTCAAGGACTATGTGGCTGCGGTGGCAGATCCGGACGGCCTGCCGCAGGCGGGCAGTGTCGGCGCGGTCGTGTCGGCGCTGGCGGCGGCGATGGGGTCGCTGGCCGTGCGCGCGCTGCGCTCGGACGACGCGTCGCTGCAGAAAACGGCCGAGGAGCTGCGCCAGATGACCGACTACATGGTCTTTCAGATCGACGAGGAGCTGCGCGCGCGCGAGCCGCTCGACCGCCGCAGAGTCGAGGAGAACGTCACGCGCACCGATCTCGACAGCGCGCTGCGCGTTGCGAGCGACATTCCGAACGAGATCGTGTACATCATGTGCCGCTGCATCGAGCTCATGAAGGAGGTCGTGGACAAGGGCGACGACCTGACCGCGTGCAGCGCGCTCGCGGCCGTGCATCTGAGCATGGCGGCCATCCGCTGTATGCAGGCGGAGCTGCTGTCGTATGCCAAGATCATGGACGACGATGTGTTCGGCTACACGATCGTGCGCGAGGCCGAGCTGAACCTGGCCGACCATCAGGAGCTGGTGGCCGGGCTGGTCGAAGAGCTCACGCGCCGCCTGACACGCGAGAAAAAGTAAGACATAAGGCAGAAAAGGACGCCCACCCGGGCGTCTTTTTTGCGGCTTGCAAAGCCGCGCCGCGTGTGCTATGATGCACACGGAAATCTGAGCAATGCATTGGACAGAGTAGGAACAGCGCGTCAAGTGCGTCGGGATGGGAAGTTGTCCGGCGACGAAGGGGCTGCGCGCCCCGCGGTGCTGTTGCCGCTTCCGCTGCCACCAGGGGAAGACCCCGCCGTGGCAACTGTCACGAAAGGAGTCTTGCAAATGCATACGAAATGGACCGCCCGCCGCCTCGCGGCGGACGCAATGTTTGCCGCCATGGTCACGGTGCTGGGGCTGGTGTCGATCAGCACCGGCAACCTGAAGATCACCGTCGAGGCGCTGCCGGTGTTTCTCGGTGCGCTGCTGCTCGGCCCGGTCGACGGGCTGGCCATCGGCGGGTGGGTACGCTGCTGTACCAGCTGCTGCGCTACGGCGTGAGCGCCACGACCGCGCTCTGGATCGCGCCGTATGTGCTGCTGGGGCTGTGCGTGGGCGCGGTGTCGGCGCGGCACGGTTACGATTGCACGCCGCGGCAGCTCGCGCTGCTGGCCGTGCTCGGTGAGCTGGGCATCACGGTGCTCAACACCGGGTCGCTGTATCTCGACAGCCTCATCTACGGGTACTATTCGCCGGTGTTCGTGTTCGGCACGCTGCCGCTGCGGCTGGCAATCTGCGCGGGAAAAGGCATCGTGCTCGCGCTGCTGCTGCCGACGCTGCTGCGCGTCACGCGCCGCGCGCTGCAGCCGCACGCCAACTGAAGACCAGAAAACCGCCGCCCCGGCCGGGGCGGCGGCTTTTTGAGACTGTCAAAAAGTATTACTTTTTGACAAGGGGGGTTGCAGTCTGCTGCGCGCATAATTTGTGCGCCGCCGGCGCACAAATTCCACACTTGCAGCCTGAGAAGTATTTTCTTCGCCGCACATGTCGCCGAAGAAAATGATTGGACTTTCTTTGCGCCCGCAGGCGCAAACTCTACGAGGTCCCTTGACGGTCTGGCCGCCGCTCAACATGAGCGGCGGTTTTTTGCGTGCCGCCGCGAAAAAGCAGCCCGGCAGGTATCTGCCGGGCTGCTCCATCCTTTTGGGGCGTTGGGCCGCCCCGGTTCTCCCCCCTGCTGCACAAGCAATGTACGCAGCAGCACCGGCGCTCGGCCGGATGATCCGGCGGCGGGCATCCAAACCGCTGCCGGGTGATGGCAAAAGCTCAGTCGAACTTCGGCTGCTCGAGATAGTCGGTGTACTCGCGCAGGAACTTCTTCTCCTCCGGCTTGAGGTCCAGGCCGATCGTGCCGCCCGGATTCATGTTGTAATCGGGGTCAAAGTAGTCCTTGAGCACGCGGAACACGCCGTATTCCTTCTCGCCGATGTAGCCTTCGAGCCAGGGCGCGAACATCTTGCCGATGCCGTGGTGGTGGCTCACGGCCGCGCCGGAGCGCTGGATCGCGTCGAGGATCGTGGTGTGGTAGGCCTTGAAGGCATCCTCATCCTGCATGCGGGTGAGGAAGATGAATACAGGTTCGCGCCCTGCGGATAGCAGTGCGACATATGCGTCGTGACGACGGTGTTCGGCAGCGCGTGGCAGATCTTGCGCACGTCGGCGTGCACCTGCTCCATGTTCGACCAGTTGACCGTGCACTCGAGCGTGTCGGTCGTGATGCCGAAGTCCATGAGCGTGTCGCGCAGATAGGGGTCGTTGAAGCGGCCCTTTTCCCAGCTGCGGGTGACGTAGCCGGTCAGCGGCATGCCGCCGTGTTTGAGCGCAATTTTCGCGATGTTGCGCGCGACGTTGCGGCTGTAGCCCTTCTCGCCGTCGGTAAAGCCGAGGAAGAGGCAGCGCTCCATGTCCTTGTAGCCGAACTTGTCGAGCAGCGGCTGCAGCGGCGTCTCATCGACGTTGTAGAGCTTGAGCATGAGGTTGGTCTCCTCCGGGTCGGACAGGCGGAACACGGACGAGTAGCCGCACTCGCACTGCATCATCTCGCGGGCGGCCTTCATGGCCGCGTCCCACGTCTTGAAGATGTAGGAGAAACGCTTGCGGTTCTGCGGCATCCAGCGGAAGATGCGCAGCGTGACCTCCGTCAGCACGCCGAACGTGCCCTCGGAGCCCATCATGATCTGGTTCAGATTCGGGCCGGTGGCCTCGCGGGAGTAGTGGCTGGTCTGGATGGTGCCGATGGGCGTGGCGTACTTCTGGCTGAGGACGATATCGGCAATGGTTCCGTAATACGTGCTGTTCTGGCCCGCGCCGCGCGTGACCGTCCAGCCGCCGACGCTCGAATACTCGAACGACTGCGGGAAGTGGCCGCAGGTATACTGCCGCTTGGCGCCGAAGAGCTCCGGCGCGCTCTGGAGCGTCTTTTTCCAGATCGGGGCCGGACATACCGGCCTGCACGGTGATGGTCTGGTCGATCTCGTTGAAGCTGATGACCTTGTTGAAGTTGCGGCGCATATCCAGCGAGATGCCGCCCTTGACCGGCTCGACGCCGCGGGTGACGCTGCTGCCGCCGCCGTAGACGTACAGCGGGATGTGGTGCTCGGTGGAGTAGGCCACGATCTGCTCGACCTGCCCGGTCGTCTCGGGGTAAAGCACAACGTCGGGTACGCTGTCAACGCGCTTGTGGCGCAGACGCAGGATATCGTAGGCCGTGAAGCCGTAGGCCACGCTCAGGCGGTCATAGTCCGTGGTGGAGACATTCTGCTCGCCGACGATCTTTTTGAGCGCCTCGATGTGCTCGGGCGCGAGCTGCACCGGGTGGTCGGAGAGGTCGACGGGGTCAAAGCCGATGTCGTCGGAATACGCCTTGAAATCGTCGTCCGTCATTTGGAACGTCTCTTTCATGAGCGTGTACAGAGACTCTTTCGGATATTTGAAGAAGTTCGGATCGCCCCAGCGGAAAATGGAGCGGTAGCTGTCCGCCGGCGCGGGGGTGAGCACCCACTTCGGCTCGAATCCTTTGTACGGTTTGTTGCTCATTGTGCAATCCTCCTCTTGACTTGGATGAGTTTCTGATAGATCGGGCGCAGGCGCGGATAGATCTTGCGGTAGGCCTGCTCGTAAATGTCGTTATAAACCTCATGGTTGCGCTCGTTGGGCTGGAACGTGTCCTTGACGTGGACCATGGCTTTGGCCGCCGCGTCAAAGTCGGCGAACACGCCCTTGGCCACGAACGCGACCATGGACGAGCCGATGGAGCACGCCTCGTGCGTCTGCGAGCGCACGACCGGCAGGCCGAACACGTCCGCCGCGATCTGGCAGACCACGTCGCTCTTCGCGCCGCCGCCGCCGATGCGGATCTCGTGAATGGTCAGGCCCGAGCGGTCCTCCATGATGCGCAGCGCCATGTACAGCTCCAGGCACAGGCCCTCGATGATGGCACGGTAGAAGTGGTAGCGCGTGTGGTAATCCGAAAAGCCGATGACCGCGCCGAGCGAGTCCGGGTGCAGGATGCCGGCCGTCCAGTACGGCTGCAGGAGCAGGCCGTCGCTGCCGGCGGGCAGGTCGCGGATGCGCTGGTCGAGCAGGGCCTCGGGCGCCATGCCCTTTTCCTTGGCGTCGATGGCGTCGGCCGTGCCGAATTCCTTCACGAACCACGACAGCAGCCACAGACCGCGGTAGATCTCGATCTCGGGATTGTAGTGGTCGTTGAGTACGCCGGGATAGGCGGGCAGAAACTGCTGCGGCTCGACGTACTCGGTCGTGCTGAACTGGATGGTGGCCGTCGTGCCCAGCGAGATCGACGCCTTGTCGGAATCGACGACGGCAAGGCCGAGCGTCTCGCAGCCCTTGTCCGAGCCGGTCGAGATCAGCGGCAGGCCGGCGGGGATGCCGGTCAGGGCGCTGACTTCGTCCGTGATCGTGCCGATGACCGTGCCGGAGGGCACGAGGTCGCACAACTTTTCGTTCGGCACGTCGCAGAAGCAGCGCGTGAGGCTGCCGGGCTTCATCCAGCGGCGGTTTTTGTAGTCGAACGGGATGTGGCCGATCTGGTTCGAGGCCGAGTCGATGAGGTTGCCCGTGAGCTTGTAGTTCAGGTACGTGGGCAGCATGACGTATTTGGCGGTCCTGGCCCAGATCTCCGGCTCGTGGCGCATGATCCAGTTGCCGACGGAGGCGGCGTAGACCACCTTCGCCGTCGGCTCCATGCCGGCGACCTTGAAGAGCATCATGTTCTTGGCGGGCATGGCGCCGTTCGGGTCGACGGTGCGCTTGTCCAGCCAGAGAATGATGTCGCGCAGGGGCTCATTGTTCGCGTCCAGACACACGACCGTGTCGCGGATGACGGTGATGGTCATGGCGATCACGTCCGGCAGCAGGGCGTTGCTGCGCGCGCACAGTTCGCGGCAGCATTCGCACAGGCGGTCGAAGTAGAAGTTCGGCTTCTGCTCGGCCCAGCCGGGCTCTTTCGAGAAGTAGGGCTCGGCATACTTGCTCTGCACGACGTCCACGATCCGGCCGTCCGGGTCCACGAGCAGGGCGCGTGCGCTCTGTGTGCCGATGTCGCAGGTCAGCACCAGCGGTTTGCTCAAGATGATTCCCTCCTAAGATTTATTTTTGCTCTCTATACAAAACGTTCATTCGGGTCTGTGCCTGAGGAGACTGCTCGTGGCGATGACGTCCACGCCGAGGCCGAGCACGTCCGGGATCACGACGTCGCCGCGGCCGATGCGCTCTGATACGGTGACGGTGCGGATCGCGTCCATGACGTCGAAGATGCGGTCCTTCGGAATGTCGGCCGACACGCGCACCGGCAGCACCGGCGCGTCCGGGAAGGCCGTGCGCACGGTCGAGCAGATGGTGCGCTTGGGCGCGGTCATCTCCGAGATGGCAAACTCCCGGCCGCGGGGGCAGGTGTTGCCGGTGACGGACCAGCCGTCGCCGTCGCGTTCAATTTTCAAGGTGCAGCCGCGCGGGCAGCCGATACAGGTGAGTTCTTTCATGCCTCTGCCACCTCGATCGTAAAGTGGACATCGCGCGCGTGGGCGATGCCGAGCTTGTCAAAGTCCAGTGTGAGCTGCTGCATCTCGGGCGGGCGCAGGAAGGGGTAGCGCCGCGACCAGACTTCTTTCCCGTCGATGGTCAGCACCACGCGGCAGGGGCCAAGCACTGCCGCGCTGCGAAAATACAGTGTGACGCCACTGTTATCCTCCGTGCGGTCGAGCCGCTGAGGGACAAGATAGCCGAAATCGTCCGAGATCGTGAGCGCGACCTCGTCGCGCGTGTGCGCGGCAAAGTGCGCCGCGCTTTTCCCGGCAAGCTCGCCGGAGGCGGACACGTAATCCACGAGGTCGTTGACGTGCAGCGCGTTGCCGCACGAGAAGATACCAGGCACCTCCGTCATGAGCTGCCCGTCGCACACGGGGCCGCGGGTGTGCCCGTCGAGCGGGACGCCGAGCGACTCCGCCAGCTCGTTTTCCGGGATGAGGCCGACGGACACGATCAGCGCGTCGCAGTCGATGCGCTGCTCCGTGCCGGGGATGGGGCGCATGGTCTCGTCAACCTCCACGACCTCCACGCCCGTGAGCCGGTCGGCGCCGAACACGCGCGTGACCGTGTGGCGCAGGTGCAGCGGAATGTTGTAGTCATGCAGGCACTGGTGAATGTTGCGCGTCAGGCCGGAGGGAGTGGGCTTGGCCTCGTACACGCCGAGGACCTCCGCGCCCTCGAGCGTCAGGCGGCGGGCCATGATGAGGCCGATGTCGCCGCTGCCGAGGATGACGCAGCGCCGGGTCGGCAGCTCGCCGAGCAGGTTCGTAAAGTGCTGCGCGGTGCCTGCCGTGAACACGCCCGCCGGGCGCGTGCCGTGGATAAAGACCTGCTTTGCCGTGCGCTCACGGCAGCCGGTGGCCAGCACGAGCGTGCGGGTGTCATGGCGCGCGACGCCGTCGCGGCTGACGGTGACGACCGCAAAGCCGCCGGGCGTTTTCTCCACGCGCGTGACGAAGGTCTGCGTGTGCGCCTCGATACCCAGCTCCTCGAGCCGGTCGATGAAGCGCTCCACATATTCCGGCCCTGCCAGCCGCTCGCCGAAGCGGGCGAGGCCGAAGCCGTCGTGAATGCACTGCTTGAGCATGCCGCCCAGGCGCGCCTCGCGCTCGATGAGCAGCACGTGCGCACCGTTTTCGTGCGCGGAGATGGCGGCCGCGAGCCCGCCGGGGCCGCCGCCGATGACGATGACGTCATACATCATGCCTGCACCTCCCCGGATTTCGTCGGGCCGAACGTGATGGGCGCGCCGGCCGAGGACTTGCGCACCGCGCTGAGCGGCACGCCGAGATACTCCGCGATGATGCGCACCACCTGCGGCGAGCAGAACCCGCCCTGGCAGCGGCCCATGCCGGGCCGCACGCGCTTTTTCACGCCGTCGACCGTCGGCACGCACACGTTCGAGCGCAGCGCGTCGAGGATCTCGCCGCGGCTGATCTCTTCGCAGCGGCAGACGATGACGCCGTAGTCGGGGTTTTTCGCGATGTATTCTGCGCGCGTGGCGTCGTCCATCTCCCGCAGGACGGGGATGCCCGGCCGGTGGGGATCAAAGTCCGGATTGATGGCCACGGGGCGCTCGCGCGCGAGGATGCGCACGGCCATGTCCGCCACGTCCACCGCGACGGCGGGCGCCGTCGTCAGGCCGGGGGACTGGATGCCCGCGACGTGGATGAGGTTGTGCGTGTGCCGGCCGCGCTCGATGATGAAGTCCTCCTCGAACGTGGGCGCGCGCACGCCGGTGAAATAGGTGATGATGTCGCGCTCGGTCAGCGCGGGCATCGTGATCTTCTGCTTTTCGAACACGTGCGCGATGCTCTCGGGATGCGTCGCCGTGTTCTCTTTTTCATAGGTCTCCACCGCGTCGGGGCCGATGAGCAGGTTGTCGTGCACGGTGTGCAGGATGCCGCCGCCCTTCGAGTGCGTTTTGGACACCATGTCGTTGCCCTTCACGGACGCGATCGAGTGCATGAACGCGCCGGCCTTGCGGTCGAGGATGCTGTTCGTGCCGCGGCGGGGGTGGATGGAGAAAAAGCGGTCATCGGCCATGCGCGCCACGTCCTCGGCAAACACGCCGGCCGCGTTGATGACGAGCGCGGGGTGCAGCGTGCCGCGGTTGGTGTGCACGGCGGTGATGCGGCCATCCGCGACGTCCATACCCAGCACGGCCGTGTTGAGCGCGATGCGCGCGCCGTTTTGCACGGCGTTTTCCGCATAGGCAATCGTCAGCCCGTAGGGGCAGACGCAGCCGGAGTCCGGGTTCGAGATGGCAAAGCGGGTCTTTTCGTTGAAGTTCGGCTCGCGGCGCAGCAGCTCCCTGCCGGAGATGAGCTCGGTATCGGCGATGCCGTCGTGATACTTGCGCCACATACAGTAGCCCCACACGGCCGGACGCAGCCAGCCGTGCTGGAAGCAGACATACTGCCCCACGCGGGAAAACGGTACGTCGAGCTCTTTGCAGATCTGATCGTACATGGCGTTGCCGCGGCGGATATATTTGTGCTTGACGCTGCCGCGCCCGAGGTCGATGCCCGGGTGCACCTCGCCGTCATTGCGGCCGGAGGCGCCGAGCGCAAGGTCGCACTCCTTATCGACCACCAGAATGTCGAGCTTCTGGCGCGTGAGCTCGCGCGCGATCGACACGCCCGAGATGCCGCCGCCGATGATGAGCACGTCGGGCGTCTGCCCCTCGAGCGCATCGTCGCGCAGCGTGGGCACGCGCATGGGCGCGTCCTCGCCGCCGGTGAACGTGATGTCGTTGACGACATGGCACGTGGCGTATTTCGTTGCGGCCAGCTGGCCGGCGCGCACAACGTCGTCCCAGCGGCCGAGTTCGCCGCGCAGGACAATGCAATTGTCCTCCAGCGCCGCCGTGACGCGGCCGCCGAAGGCTTTGCGCAGTTTTCGGTTCAATGCGGAGATCTTCATGAAAGACGGGCCTCCCGGAAGACAAGTCGGCCAAGCGGCCGACTGAATACCACAAATATACCCTTTTTCGACCGGGAAGTCAAGGATTCGCCCCGGGTCAAATCTGCTGAAATTTCCCTGCCAGACTGGACAAATCGCCCAAAATCGCGTACAATAAAGCCCGATCTATCACATATCATCAGAAATGAGGAAAGCACATGGCCGCTCCGCGCAACGACAATGTCAAGGAAAAGATCCTCGACGCCGCGACCGGCCTGTTGGACACGCAGACGTTTGCCGACATCTCGCTGGCCGAGATCGCCGCGGCGGCCGGCGTGTCCAAGGGGACGCTCTATTACTATTATAAAAATAAAACGGATATCCTTTTCGACATCACCAACCGCTATCTCGACCGCCAGTGGGACGAGCTGATCGCCTGGACGGGAAACAAGGACAAGGACACGTCCGTGCACCGGCTGGTGAAGTATGTCGTTGAGCGCAACACGGCCTCCGCCGGTATGCGCCTGCATCTGATCCACGCCGCCATGCTCGGCGACGAGGTGCTGCGCGCCAAGCTCATCGACCGCTACGCCGCCTTCGAGCGGCTCATCGCCGAGAAGATCGCCGAGCGCACCGACGTTGTCTCCGCCGACTATCTCTCGCAGCTGATCCTGCTCGCATCCGACGGCATGATCGTGCAGGAGGCGCTGCGCAACGACAATTTTGACGCCGCCGCCTTCGTGCACCAGAGCGAGGCGTATCTGCGCGCCCTGCGCCCCGCTGGCCGGATCTGAGCGCCAGTTTTCAACAAACGTGTCGAAAGTCACCCTCTTGTCCGGATTTGTGAAAGAATTAGCGTGTTTGCGGTTGACACCGCACGGAACACGTGATATTTTGAAAAGGACTAGATGGTAGAGCAAGCGCCTGCTCGTTCCGCCACGGTGTTGGGGGCACCGCAAAGTTTTTTTCGTATGTCGAAGGCGCCGGAATGCACCCGCATCCGATGCCTTTTACATAGCTGCAATGGGAATTATTTTGAAAGAAGGGACAATATGAAAGACCTGAAACATCTGATTTTCTTCGAAAATCTCCTGCAGGACGCGCAGAATGAGCTCGTCACGCAGGCGGTCAACGACGGGAAAATCGCCCTCGGGTACAACTGCTATTACATCCCCGAGGTCCTGCTCAATCTGCCGGGCTGCTTCTCGACCCGTCTGCGCGCACCGCGCTGCGAGTCCACCGACGTGGCGACCTATTACATGACCAGCCGCACCTGCCCGTATGTCCGCTCCATCCTCGAGCGCGCCATTGAGGGCGGCTACAACTATCTGGGCGCTCTGTTCGGCGCCGAGTGCTGCGCTGCCATGGAGCGCATGGAGGAGCACTTCTTCCTGCTCGACCTCGTGAAGAATGACAAGTTCTTCATCACCCAGATCGATCCCCCGATGAAGGGCGACAAGACGAACCTCGAATACTACGAGGGTCAGCTCAAGCTCAAGGTCGTCGATCAGCTCGCCAAGCACTACGGCATTGATGTGTCCGACGCTGCCATGCGCAAGGCGATCGAGCAGTTCAACGAGCTGTGCGACGTCATCACCGAGATCGGCAACTTCCGCAAGCTGCCCAACCCGCCCATTACCGGCTATGAATTCCATGTCATTCAGCTCGTGAGCGAGGTCTGCCCGCATGACCTGATCCTCCCGTACCTGAAGGAGACGCTCGACGAGATCAAAAAGCGCAAGCCCGAGCCGGAGTTCCCGTTCCGTGCGCGCGTCGTGGTCGCCGGCTCCGAGATCGACGATCCCGAGTTCACGAAGCTCCTCGAGACCTGCGGCGCCATGGTCGTGGCCGACCGTTACTGCTTCGGCAGCTTCCCGAGCCGTGAGCGCATCGAGATCCGGGACGGCGAGACCGCGTTCGAGGCCATCTGCCGCCACTACCTGCACTGGAACCAGTGCGCCCGCTTCATGGACGGCATGAAGATCGACCAGCGCCATGCTGAGGTCAAGCGCCTTGTCGACGAGTTCCATGCCGACGGCGTGATCTACGAGAACATGAAGTTCTGCGAGTTCTGGAGCTATGAGAAGGTGCTCGCTTCCCATATCCTGACCGAGGAGATGGGCGTGCCGTGCTGCACGATTGAGAAGGAATACGCGCTCGGCTCCATCGGCCAGCTCCGTACCCGTTTCCAGGCCTTCGTCGAGAGTCTGGAAATCAAGAAAATCAATTCTTGACACAGGAGGGGAACGAAAACTATGAATTGCCCTGTTACGAAATTTATTGACTCCAAGATGCAGAAGTTCGACCCCATCTGGAGAGCGGAAAACGGCCTGGGCGGTCAGCGCAGCCGTTACTATGACAAGACCGGCGTCGCCAAGTACCGCGAGTGGCGCGGCGTGCACGACACGCTCGTCGACTACGGCGCATGGCTCAAAAACCTCAGCGCCATGGCCAAGATGGTCGCTTCCGCGCCGATCCCGTGCCTGAAGGGCTTCTGGGAATACCGCTGGATGGGTTCCTACCTCGGCACGTTCATGTTCATTGACCGCCTGTTTGAGGGCTATCGCGGCCCCGAGCTCAAGATCGCGCACATGCATATGTACGCCATCGTGCAGAGCCTGACCAAGCGCATCGCCTACATCCTCTCGCATGACCGCCGCCTCGGCGCCAGCGAGGAGAAGAGCAGCAAGCTCGTGCCCATCGACGAGGTGCTGCCCGAGCTGTTCATGACCGGCTTCCCGGATCTGTATCCGGTGCCGCTGCAGACGCTGCCGGAGTTCATCATCTGCGACATCGACCAGCACATCGAGCCGTACTACATCGACGTGGCCGAGTCCTTCGGCCTGCCGGCCGACGTGTGCTCCCGCTGCGCGGCGGAGACCGGCGTCGCCCTCGACGATGCGTTCCCGCTCGTCGGCAAGGCGGTCGTCACCACGAACATGCCCTGCAACGCCTCCGAGGCGACGTCCATGTTCCAGCGCCGCCGCATCGGCCTGCCCGACTATCAGGCGACCCTCGCCATGATCCATAACGAGCCCGCGGCGCTGCCGTTCTCCCGCAAGGTCATGGAAGAGACCATCGCCTTCATCGAAGAGCACTACGACACGAAGTTCAACTGGAAGACGTTCTTCAAGGGTGCCAAGCGCATGAACGAGCAGAACCAGATCGAGCTCGAGAAGTGGGACTACTTCAAGACGCCGTACTCCCCGCTCGTCGGCATCGCCGAGACGCTCTACAAGCTTTATGAGTGGCAGTCCGTCAACGGCACCGACCCGTACTACAACAAGATCGACCGCAAGGTCATCAAGATCATGCGCAAGTGCTACAAGAATAAGTACGTCCCGTATGGCGGCAAGACCCGCCACCGCGCGTTCCTGTGGGGACCCTCCGCCGTGTATTACACCGACTTCCCGACCTGGACGCAGAACTGCTGGGGCATCAACATCGTCCTGAACATGGACTCCACGATGGAGCCACAACATGATCAACACCGAGGATCCGGACATCGCCATGGACGACCTGACCCGCCTGACCGAGAAGGCCTGCATGCGCCACATGGCCGTCGGCGGCTGGGACAACGTCAACTCCGTCTGGGAGTGGGCCACGAACTTCAACTGCGACATGGTGCTCATGAACGACAACATCGCCTGCAAGGGCATGCTCGGCGTGCACGCCATGATGGAAGAGCAGGCGCGCGACCTCGGCTTCCACTTCATCTTCATCGAGCATGACCTGGAGGACTGCCGCACCGTTTCCCGTCAGGATATGCGTAACTGCATCAACCAGTATATGTCCGTCGTCATGAACGAGAAGCCGCTCGACCCGACGATCGTTGAGTTCGACGACTCCGCGGCGTACTAAGAAAGGCAGGTACCGACTATGAATATGAAACTGGCTGCGAAAGTGCTCGCCAAGGTCGGCGTGATCGGGTTTGTCGGCTTCGCCGCGACCTTCACGATCTACTTCTTCAACCTGGAGAACAAGCTGATCTACTACGTGGTGCGTCCGCTCCTGAACAAGCACTATGATGCTCAGGTGCGCGACAAGCGTATCGTCTGAGTTTTGCGCAAATCGCATAAATCGAAACCCCGCTGCTTCGGCAGCGGGGTTTTGTGCGTGTGTCATAGACACACACTCCAACGAGAACCGCTTCGCCGGGTCTTGTTGGAAGGGGTTGCGGCGCGGCCTTCTGCTGCGGTGTTTGATGCCGTTTCCGGTGTGCACGCGGCTGTGGGCGGGCGGCTCGTGACACGGCAGAGAGCGCAGGACGCGAAAAAGCCCGCGTGCACTGCACACGGGCTGATTTTCGCAAGAACGAAGATCCGATCTTACTTGATGCCGTACTTCTTGTTGAACTTATCCACACGGCCGCTGGTATCGACGAGCTTCTGCTTGCCGGTGTAGAACGGGTGGCACTTGGAGCAGATCTCGATGGAGATGTTCTGCTTCGTGGAGCGGGTCTCATACACGGCGCCGCAGGCGCAGCGGATCGTGGTCGGCTGGTAATTCGGATGGATACCGTCTTTCATAGTCATTCACCTCATAATAGGCTGTCTTGAGCACGGGCTGGTCCGTGGTTACAAAACGCAACCTGAATTCTAGCATACCGGTGACAAAATTGCAAGCGGTTTTCGCATTTTTTTACGCGTCCGGGCCCGGCACGTCGCTGATCCGGCCGCAGTGCAGGAAATACAGCACGCGGCGGCAGACCGGCCGCCCGGTGATGCGCGCCATGGCCCCGGCGTAGGCATGCAGCTGCGCGGCATAGTACGCCGTGCGCGCCGGCACGCCCTCGGGGCGGATGCGGTCAGTCTTGTAATCCACGATGACGAGACCGTCCTTTGTTTCGAACCACGCGTCCACCACGCCCTGCAGCAGCACCTGCTCGTCCCCGGCGCCGGGGAAGAACGTCTCCGCCGGGCACAGGAGCGAGAAGCGAAACTCCCGCCGCAGCGTGCCGGCAGCCTCCGCCGCAGCGAGCTGCGCGCCGAGCGGCGTTTGCCCCAGCCGCAGGAGCGAGGCCGTGTCCACGGCCTGCGCCTCGCGCCCCGTGAGTTCACCGCGCGCGGTCAACGTTTCTACCTGCGCGCGGATGCCCTCCGGCGTGCGCGCGTCGGCAAAGTGCAGGTACTGTAGGATGCGGTGCGTGGCCGTGCCGCGCTCGGCGGCGGTGAGCTTGCGCGCGCGGGCTGAAAAGTCCGGCCGGCGGAAGGTCTGCATGCGCGGCGCGCCCGCCAGCAGCGGTGCGCCGGCGTCCTCGGGCGGCGTGTCCTCCGCCTCCAGCCGCTTGAGCTCCGTCGCCGTCACCTTCGACGGCAGGTCGATGGCCTGCGCGTGCCCATAGCGGAACGTGAGCGCGCGCCCGAGCTGCGCCAGCAGGGCGGGATCCGGCTCCGGCAGCGTGGGTTCGGCTTCCGCTTCCGTGCGCTCTGCCGCGGCGTCCGCCTTCAGATAGACGTAGTTCCGGCGCAGGAAGCGCTCATCCCGGTCGAGCAGCGCGCTCTGCAGCAGCCAGTGCAGCGGGCTCTGCGCAGCGCGCAGCAGCTCCGGCGCGAGGGGCACGGTGGCTGTGGCGGTCAGGGTGCTGACGGTCTTGCCGATGTCGCGCACGGTGCCCGTGATGACGAGCCGCTCCTTTGCGCGCGTCATGGCCACGTACAGCAGGCGCATCTCCTCCGAGAGCGTCTCGGTCAGCAGCTGCGCCGCGATCGCTTGCCGCGCGATGGTCGGGTATTCCACGCCGTGCTCCAGATCCGTGCACTTCGGCCCCAGACCGAGCGCCGGGTGCACGAGCACGCTTGTGCGCGCATCGGATTTGTTGAACAGGCGCGCCGTGTCGCACAAGAACACGAACGGGAACTCCAGCCCCTTGGATTTGTGGATGCTCAGGATGCGCACGCTGCGGCTCTCGCCGCCGGGGGCGGCGGGCTCCATACCCTCGGTCTCCTGCCGCTGCATCCAGAGCAGGAAGCGGTGCAGCCCGCGCGCACCCGTCTGTTCAAACTGCTGCGCAAGATCGAGCAGGAGCAGCACATTGCGCCGCCGCAGCTCGCCGTCCGGCATCGCGCTCGTGAGCGCCATGACGGCGCGGTCGTCCACGATGTGCCACAAAAATTCGCTCAGCGGCAGCTCGATCGACAGCGCGCGGTAGCGCGCAAGCACGTCGAGAAAATCCCGGCAGTCGTCGCGCGTTTCGGCGGCGAGCGTGACCGCGGTGTAAAAATCATGCTCGCGGTCGCACGTGCGCACGGCGGCCAGATCGTCCGCCGTCAGGCCGAACAGCGGCGAGCGCAGCGCCGCGATGAGCGGCACATCCTGGTGCGGATTGTCCACCACCGCCAGCAGCGAGCGCAGCACCGACACCTCCTCGGACGTGTAGAACCCGCCGCTCGTCTCCGCCGACACGGGGATGCCATGCACCTCGAGCGCGGCGCGGTACACGGGGCCGATGCTGTTGGCATTGCGCAGCAGGATGACCGCGTCGCCATAGTGCGCGGGGCGCTTAGCGCCGTTTTCCCACACGGGCGTGCCGCCGTCGATGAGCGCGTGGATGCGCCGCGCAACGTAGTCCGCCTCCAGCGCGGCCTTTTCCGGCGTGGGCGCGTCGTCGTCCGCGTCCGGCAGCTCGAGCACGGCAAGCTCCGGCTTTTCGCCGTCGTCCGGGTAGCTTGCTCCGGCACGCAGGCGGGCCGCGTCGTCATAGTCCAGCTCGCCAAGGGCGCGGGACATGATGTTGGAAAAGACGTGGTTGGCCCCAGCCAGCACCGCGCGGCGGGAGCGGAAATTTTCCCGCAGGAGGATGCGCCGCGGCGCACCGGGCGCGGCCGTGCCGAAGTCGGCAAAGCGCGCGTATTTCTCGAGGAAGATCGTGGGGTCGGCGAGACGGAAGCGGTAGATCGACTGCTTGACGTCGCCGACGAAAAAGAGATTATTGCCGCCGCGCGACACGGCGCGGAAAATGAGGTCCTGCACCTCCGACACGTCCTGATATTCATCGACCATGATCTCGGTGTAGCGCCCGGAGAGCTGCCGCGCCAGCTCCGTCGGCGCGCCGTCGTCATCCGTGAGCAGCTGCGCGGTCATGTGCTCGAGATCGGAGAAGTCCACGAGGCTGCGCCGCCGCTTCTCGGCGGCGTAGGCCGTGCCGAAGTCCAGCGTCAGCGCCAGCAGCGCCTGCATGGCCGGGGCTGTCGCGCGCAGGTCGGCGATCGCCTGCGCGGAGGGGATGTTGATCTGCTTTTGCAGCGTCTGGATGGCCTTTTTCGCCGCGTCGCGCTGCGCCTTGACGCGGTCGCGCACATCCGGGTCCGGCGGCTTGCGCGTGCTGCCAAGTCGCGGGAACGGCACGTCCTGCAGCGCCGTCACGGCAGCATCCCAGCTCCGGTTGCAGGCGTACGCGAGCGCGCGCAGACCGTCGGCCGTGGCCGAAAAGCTGTCGCCGTAGATGTCCATAAGCCACTCCATGTCCTCGTCCGCCATGATGTCGAGCTGCGCCTCAAGCACGCCGCACCAGTGCTCCGCACTCTCGCGCATGCGTGCCAGCAGCGACCGGCCCCACGGCGTGGCGCCGGCGTCGGTCACGCCGTCGAGCGCGAGCAGCTCCACCTGCCGCTGCGCCCATTGCGCGGGCCGCGCGTGGCACTGCATCTTGTCATACAGCGAGAGCACGAGTTCGCCCAGGCGCGCGTCGTCGCGCCCGCCGCCAACCGTGTCGGCCAGCAGGCGAAAGCCTTTGTCGGTATCGATCCGCGTGTAGGCGCGCTCGAGCGTGTGCTCGAGCGCTGCCGCGCGCAGGGCGGCGCAGCGCTCGGCATCGGCGACCTGAAAGTCTGGCGCGAGGGCGAGCGCGGCGCAGTTGGCGCGCAGGAAGTCTGCGCAGAAGCTGTGGATCGTGCCGATCTCGGCGCGGGCGCACAGCGCGACCTGCCGCCGCAGGCGGCGGTTTTCGGGGTCTGAAGCAATGCGCGCATAGATCCCGTCGAGGATGCGGCTGCGCAGCTCGGCCGCGGCCGCGCGCGTGTAGGTGATGACGAGGAAGCGGTCGATGTCAACAGGATTTTCCGCGTCCGTGAGGTAGGCCATGAGCCGCTCGGTGAGCACGCGGGTCTTGCCGCTGCCCGCCGCCGCGGACACGAGCACGGTGCTGCCGCGTGTGTCGATCGCGGCGCGCTGCTCGGGGGTGAAGTTCAGTTCAGGCATCCGCCGCGCCTCCTTTCAGGTTGCTCCAGACCTTGTCGGCCGGGAGCTTGGTGAGCACACGGTGGCAGTCGCCCCCCCGCGCCGGGCGTGAAGTGGCAGACGGTCAGATAGTCGCAGTGCGTGCAGGCCGTGTCCTGCCCGGAGCGGAAGTAGGGGTCAGCCGTGATGCTGCCGCCGCGCAGCTCGTGCGCGAGGTCGAGCAGTGTGGTCTCAATGTGCCGCGCGAGCAGGCCGAGCTGCTCCGCGCTTGCGAGCGCGTCCGTTTTGCGCCGGGCCGAGATGGGCAGGTACTGCGGCGTGTCGCTGTGCTCCATCGCGTGCAGCACGGCGGCATCGTCGAGCAGCACGCCGGAGCGGCGCACCGCGCCGGCGCGCTCTTTGGCCGCCTCCTCGGGAGAGAGCCGGCGGTCGGCCGGGATGAGCACGTCGCGCGCCGGAACGTAGAGCACGCCCGCCGGCACGATCTCGTGCCCGTAGCGCGCGGGGCCGGAGCGCTCAAGCGCGAAGAGGTACAGCAGCATCTGCAGCCCCATGCCGTACCACACGTCCGAGAGCGAGAATGCCTTGCGCCCGGTTTTATAGTCGACCACGCGCAGATAGAGCTTATCGTCGTGCAGCCAGCCGTCCACACGGTCGGCCACGCCGCTCATGTTGAGCGTTACCTCGCCGTCCGAGAGCGTGATCGGCGCGATCTGCTCGGGGTCTGCGAAGTTGAGTTCAAAATCCAGCGGCACAAAGTCGCCCGCGCGCAGCTCGTGCGCCATGTCGGCCACGACCTGCCGCACCTGCTGGCACAGGCGGCGGAAGAGGTAGGTAAAGCGTGCGGATTTCTCCTGAAAGTCGTTGAGTTCGTCGTGGATGTAGCGCTGCGTCCAGCGGTCGGTGAAGCGGCCGAGCTGCTCATCCGTCACGGCGGCAAAGCCGCCGGCATCCGTCACGTCCTGCGCCGTGTGCTGCAGGACATAGTGGAAGAACGTGCCGATCTCCGGCGGATTGAACGCCGCCGGTCGGCGGGGCTTGGCCTTGAGTCCGTACTGCAGGAAGTATGCGTACCGGCAGGCGGAGAAGCGCTCGGCCTTTGACGCCGAGAGGTACAGGCGCTTGCCGTAGAGCGCGCGCACGCGCTCGGGCGAGAGACGACCGCGGGCGGTGTGCGCCGCGCGCGTGAGCGCGGCGAGCGCGGCGGGGTCGTGCTGCCGGAACCATGCGCGCGCCGCGACGGAGGCCGGGTCGGCCGCCCCGCGCAGCGTGCGCCCGGCCAGCTCCAGCGCCGGGGCCGGGGCCAGCAGGCGCTGCGCGTCCGGGTTTGCGGGCCGTGGCAGCGCACCGAAGAGCTGCCCGATGCGCGTGACGAGAAACGACGGGCGTGTGGGCGTGCCGTCGCCGTCAAAGAGCGGGTAAGACACCGCGAGCGTCTCGGCCGGGAGCGTCACGCACTGGTAGATGAGGTTGTATTCGCGCCAGAGCGCGTCGTCCGTGCCGCCGCCGATGTCGAGCTCCAGCTCCAGCAGCTCGCGCCGTTCCTCGGGCGAAAACACGCCGTCCGGCTTGCCGGCGCGCGGCAGCCGGTCGTCCGACGCGCCGAGCACGATCAGGTGCCGGATGCCGCGGCGGCGCATGCGGTCGAGGTCGCCGGCGGTCACGCGGTCGAGCGCGACGGGGATCGTGCCGATGTCGTAGCAGGCGAGCATGCGCAAAAACAGCGTCGCGAACGTGTCGGCGTCCATCTCCGTGCCGCCGAGGATGGCGGCAAACTGCTCGAGCGCGCCGACCGTCAGCTCCCAGAGCTGGGCATACTCGGCCGCGAGCGCGGCGCGCCCCTCGGCGCGCAGGCCCCTCGGCCAGCGCATCGAGCCGCTGCGCGAGGTGCAGCCGCTCGAGGAAATCCGCCAGCGCCATGGCCTGTGCCTCCGCCGTGCCGGCGGCGCTGCTCTCCGCACCCAACAGGCGCAGGGGCCCGGCCGCGCGCTGGCGCAGGTCGTTGATTTCCTTCAGGCGGGCGGCGGATTCGTCCGTGTCCGGTGCGCCGTAGCCGTCCGGGTGCTGCTGCCAGGGGGTGGGGCGCGTCCACGCGCTGCCGCGGATGGACCAGAGCAGGACGTAGTTTTCGAGCGTGTCCGTCTCCTCCGGCGTGAGCCCGGCGAGGCCCGTGCGCAGGTAAGCCGAGACGTCCTCGGCGTCCCAGCCACCGGTCACGATGTCGTAGGCCGCGCGGATGAGCGCCACGAGCGGCTTTTGCAGCAGGTCGGTGCGGCGGGCAAAATAGAGCGGCACGCCGTAGTAGGCGCACATGCGCTCGAGCGCGGGCGCATAGTCGGAAAAGCCGCGCACGGCGATGGCGATGTCGCGCCAGCGGCAGCCGCCCTGCACGAGCTGCAGCGCGCGGGCAGCCGCCCACGCGCACTCGGCTGCGAGATCGTCCGCCGTGTGGACGGTGATCGTCTGCGCGGGATCGTCAAAGTGCGCGGAGGTGTAGGAAAACAGCTGCTGCTCGAGCACGCGCAGCGGCGTGTCGGCCGCGCGGGCGGGGCAGGCTTCGACCGTGGCCTGCACGCCACAGTCGTCCGCCATGTCGAGCAGGATGCGCGCCGTGCGCCGGGCGGCGCCGAAGATCTCGCTGCCGCCGGAGAGCGCATCGAGCGTGAGACAGACCGTCACGTCCGCGCCCATTTCCAGCAGCGCGCGCACGACGGCCAGCTCCTGCCGTGTGTAGTCCGTGAAGCCGTCGAGATAGAAGTGCCCCGTGCGCCCGAGCGCGCTCGCGGGGATGCGCTCGGCCAGGCGGGTCAGCCGGTCGGTGGGGTCTGCGTGGCCCTGCGCGGTCACGGCGTCATACGCCGCGAGCACGAGCGCGAGGTCGCGCAGCTTGTCGCCCAGATAGCCGGGGCAGCGCGCGGCCGTTTTTTCCAGTGCGTCGGGCGTGATGCACGCGGTCTTGAGCTCATCCACCGCGCCGAGAAGTGTCTGCTGCATCTGCGGCCGGCGGGCGGCCGCGCCAAACAGCCGCAGCCGCGGCGTCACCTGTCCCAGCGCCAGCGCCATGCACAGCAGCCGCCCGCCCTGATCGAGCAGCGGCGCCTCGCCCGCGCCGGTCTCGGCCGCGACGCGGCGCGCCAGCCCTGTGAAGCTCAGCACCTCGGCGTACAGACTCAGGCTGTCACCGCAGGCAGCGCACAGGGCACGCTCGGCCTCGTGGCTGTATTGCTCCGGCACGAGCAGCACCTGCCCCGGCGTGCGCGCCGCAACGGCCGTGCGGATGCGCCCCATGAGCAGGTCGGTCTTGCCGCTGGCGGCAGGGCCATAGAGCAGGTGCAGCATAACATTGCCTCCTTGTGTGTTTTCTAAAGTGTAACATATCTTGTGTCCCAATAAAGGGACAGTGCCCGGCAGTGCCGCCTCACCACACCTGCCAGCGCAGGGCGAAGGCGATGAGATACCCGAGCGAGGCGAGCGCACTCAGAGCGGTGAGAATGCGGTCGGCGGTGCGCTTTCGCGTGCACTGTGCCAGCGCCAGCGGCACAGGCAGCAACACGAGCAGGTAGCGCGGCGCGCTCAGCAGCCACGTCGCGCCGACGGCGACGATGTAGTACGCGAGAAACCACGCCGTCTGGCTCGCGCGCAGCTTCGGCGCGGCCGCAGCCAGCAGGCCGAGCGCGGAAAAGCACGCGATCAGGTTCGGCAGCCAGAGGCCGAGCGCGTCGCGCCAGCCGCCGGTGGTCAGACTGCGCAGAAAATAGTCCGTCTGATATGCGGCGGTGCTGAAAAACAGTCCCGTGCGCTGGTTCCAGTGCTCGCGCTGGTAGATGAGAAACTGAAACGGGTTTCCCGCCACGCGCCAGTTGATATAGCAATACGCCGCGGAGCCCAGCGTCACGAGCAGCGCGCCGACGACCTGCCGGGCGTCCACCCGGCGGCGCTGCACGGCGTCGTGCACGAGCTCCCACAGCAGTGGCACGAACAGCAGCAGCCCCAGCGAGCGCGTGAATGCAGCTCCTGCCCCGCACAGCCCGCCGAGGATGGGGCCGGCGTGTGCGGGCGAGATAGAGCGCCGCAGCCGTCAGCAGCAGAAACAGGCTCTCGCTCATGGGCGCGGCAAAGAAAAAGCACCCCGGCGCGAGCGTGAGAAAGCGCAGCGCGCGCACGGCGCCGCGGTGCGGCAGGTCGAGCCGCAGCAGCCGGTAGACCACGCACCCCGCACCCGCGAAGCACAGCGCCGACGTGAGCAGCCCCGCGCAGATGTCGGACGGGACGAGCAGCATCACTGCGCGCACTACGAGCGGGTAGCCCGGCAGGAACACGAGCTGCACGACGCGGTCGTGGTCGCCGGCGGCAAGGTAGCCATCGCGCGCGATGTCGAGATAGTGCCGGCTGTCGGTGCCGCGCCAGAATTCGAGCGCCTGCGTGAGCGTTTCCGGCTGCCCGGCGAGGGTGCGGATGCCCCACGTGAGCAGGAGCAGGGCGAGATCGAGCGCGAGCAGCATAGCGAAAATGCGTGCACCCATGTGCGCGGGCTCGGCCGCCGGGACGGCGGGCGCATCGTCCCCCCGCTGCCAGAAGCGCACCCACGCGGGCACGAACCGCAGCCCCACGGCGGCAAACAGCGCCGCACTGCACCCAGCGGCGATGCCGCCCGGGACGGACAGGCCCGGCGTGCGCGCGCACCAGAGCACGAACAGCGCCGCAAGCACGGCAAGGGCCCAGCGCATCGAGCGCGATGACGGCGCGGGTTTTCGGCTGCACGGCGGCACCTCCTGACAAAACGGGAATAATAAATTGTAGCACGCACGGCGGGAAAAGACAATGACGCGCTCTTGCAGAACAAATTGTTCATGTTATCCTGTCACCGGTGATGCAACATGGAACGATATCCACGGCTGCGCGATCTGCGCGAGGACGCCGATCTGACGCAGGCGCAGGTCGGGCAAGCGCTGCACCTGACGCAGCGGGCCTATGCCTACTATGAGAGCGGGCAGCGGATGCTGCCGCCGCAGGTGCTGTGCGCACCGGCGCGGTATTACGGCGTGAGCGTGGACTATCTGCTCGGCGAGACGGATGTGCGCGCGCGCTATCCGGCGGAGAAAAAGCCGTAAGGGACAGGAGCGCGCCGCCGGAAACCGCAGGCTTTTCCAAACCATTCCAGCCGGCGCATCCGGCGCCGCCGCGCAAAAAACCGCCGCTCCGGTCGGAGCGGCGGTTTTTCATCCGATTCTCAGTTGGCCCGCGGCTGCAGCGCGCGGCGCGTGATGCGCAGCAGCGTCGGCAGCAGCAGCGCGAGCACGATGCCTTTTCCCGCGCAGATGGCCAGCCGCAGCGGCAGCGTGCCGAACACGAACACCGGCGAATAGTACCCGTAGATAAGGCTGTCGACATACAGCGATCCGGTGTTGAGCACCGTGATGCCCAGCTCGCCGAGCACGGCCAGCAGCGCGAGCTGCCGCGGCGTGCAGGCGTACCCGTGCCGCGCCGACACCGCGCCCACGCACAGCCCCAGCAGCACATACGGTGCGATCCAGAGCGCAGTCGTGGCGCTCACGCCGAAGCGCAGCAGCTGGTACAGCAGCGTGCCCACCCCGCCGATGGCCAGCCCGTCGACCGGGCCGAGCAGCAGTGCGCCGAGAAACACCGGCAGCGCCTCGACGGTGATCTTCAGGTTGCCGGTGCTGATCGACACCAGCCCCAGCACCGTGACCATGGCGGCAAACATTGCGTCCGCCGCGAGGCGGCGGGCGGTCCATTGCGTATGCATTTTGCAAGACTCCTTTCGTGACAGTTGCCACGGCGGGGGTCTCCCTTGGTGGCAGCGGAAGCGGCAACAGCACCGCGGGGCGCGCGGCCCCTTCGTCGCCGGACAACTTCCCATCCCGACGCACTTGACGCGCTGTTCCTACTCTGTCCAATGCATTGCATAGATTCCGTGTGCATCTTAGCACACGCGGCACGGCTTTGCAACCGGAAAAAGGACGCCCGTCGGGCGTCCTTTTTCTGCGCTTACTTTTTCGCGCGCTTCAGGCGGCGCGTGAGCTCTTCGACCAGCCCGTCCACCAGCTCCTGATGGTCGGCCAGGTTCAGCTCGGCCTCGCGCACGATCGTGTAGCCGAACACGTCGTCGTCCATGATCTTGGCATACGACAGCAGCTCCGCCTGCATGCAGCGGATGGCCGCCATGCTCAGATGCACGGCCGCGAGCGCGCTGCACGCGGTCAGGTCGTCGCCCTTGTCCACGACCTCCTTCATGAGCTCGATGCAGCGGCACATGATGTACACGATCTCGTTGGGAATGTCGCTCGCGACGCGCAGCGCGCTGTCGAGATCGGTGCGCGTGATATTCTCCTCGGCCCTGCGCCGATCAAGCGGCTCGCGCGCGCGCAGCTCCTCGTCGATCTGAAAGACCATGTAGTCCGTCATCTGGCGCAGCTCCTCGGCAACGGGCTTGAGCGTCTCGTCGTCCGAGCGCAGCGCGCGCACGGCCAGCGACCCCATCGCCGCCGCCAGCGCCGACACGACTGCACCGACGCTGCCCGCCTGCGGCAGACCATCCGGGTCCGCCACCGCAGCCACATAGTCCTTGACCGGCATGGCGCCGAAGGTCTGCTTCGGCTTGTGCTCTCCGACGGCGACCACGTGGTCGCCATCCGCCGTGTGGATCAGGATCTTTTTCTTCTCTTCCGCCATAAATGCCTCCATTCCCCGCGCGCATAGCTGCGCGCAGATATACACACATTATTATAATAGGAATATAGCACGCAGACCGGCACATTGTCAAGATTCCAACAGCCGTTCGTTTGTGAAAAAGGCCATATTCTGCACAAAAAACGCCCGGTTTTTTCGTCAAATTTTGTCACGTGCAAGTGCAATTCCGGCATTTATCTTTGCATCGCTTTCTGATATAGTGAGAGATAAGCGCAAAATATCACAGAGGGAGCGTGAAGCGTTTTGGGGATCAATAATGTGATCTCATTGCTTGGCGGCGTGGCCCTGTTCCTGTTCGGCATGACGCTCATGGGCGACGGGCTGAAAAAAGTGGCCGGCAACAAGCTTGAGATCATCCTGTATAAACTCACGAGCACCCCGCTCAAGGGCGTCCTGCTCGGCACGGGCGTCACCGCCGTGATCCAGTCGTCCTCGGCCACGTCCGTCATGGTCGTCGGCTTCGTCAACTCCGGCATGATGCAGGTGCGTCAGGCCATCGGCATCGTCCTCGGCTCCATCCTCGGCACGAGCATCACGGGCTGGATCCTCTGCCTGTCGGACATCAGCGGCTCCGGCTGGGTGTCGCTGCTGAGCACTGCGACGCTCACGGGCGTCGTCGCCGTGGCCGGCATCGTGCTGCGCATGTTCTGCAAGGACCTGACCAAACACCACATCGGCGACATTCTGCTCGGCTTCGCCGTGCTCATGTACGGCATGTCCTCCATGAGCGGCGCCGTGGCCCCGCTCAAGGACAGTGCCGCGTTCATCGAGCTGCTCACCCGCTTTTCCAACCCGCTGCTCGGCGTGCTCGTCGGTACGGTGTTCACCTGCATCCTGCAGAGCGCGTCGGCCGCCGTCGGCATTCTGCAGGCGCTGGCCATCACGGGCACGATCACGTTCTCCGTGGCCTTCCCCATCACGCTCGGCATCGCCATCGGCGCGGCCGTGCCGGTGCTGCTGTCCTCGCTCGGCGCGAGCGTCAAGGGCAAGCGCACCGCCTATGTCTACCTGCTCATCGACGTCATCGGCGCGCTCGTCTGGGGCGTCGTGTTCTACGCGGTCAATGCGGCCGTGCGCTTCCCGTTCCTGGACATGACCATGACCACCGTGAGCATTGCCCTGCTCAACACGATCTTCCGCTTTGCGACCGTGCTGCTGCTCACGCCGATGATCCCCCTGCTCGAAAAGCTCGTCACGATCCTGTTCCCGGACAAGGCGTCCACCGGCGCGCTCGCCGACATCGACCGGCTCGAGGAGCGCTTTCTCGCGCACCCGGCGCTGGCCATCGAGCAGAGCCGCCTGGCCATCGACTCCATGGCCCGTCAGGCGCAGGACAATATCCTGTCCGCCTTCTCCCTGCTGGATAAATTCAGCGACGAGCAGTTCGCCGCCCTGCAGGAGGACGAGGAGGCCATCGACCACTACGAGGACAAGCTCGGCACCTACCTCATCAAGATCACGAGCAAGGAGCTTACGCCGCGCCAGACCGCCGATGTGTCGAAGTACCTGCACACGATCAGCGATCTCGAGCGCATCAGCGACCACTCGCTCAACATCGGCGAAACGGCGCAGGAGCTCTACACGAAGAAGATCGTCTTTTCGCCAACCGGCGCGCGCGAGCTCCGTGTCATGCTCTCCGCCGTGACGCGTATCCTCGAGATCACGATCAACGCCTTCCTCGACAATGACGTCGCCGCGGCCTACCGCGTCGAGCCGCTCGAGGAGCTCATCGACAACCTCTGCGACGAGATGAAGCTGCACCACATCGACCGCCTGCAGTCCGGCGAGTGCACGCTCAACCACGGCTTCGCATTCAACGACCTGCTTACCAACTGCGAGCGCGTGTCCGACCACTGCTCGAACATCGCCGTCGCCATGATCGAGCTCGAGTCCGACTCGTTCGACACGCACGAATATATCAACAGCGTCATGGCCATGCACTCGCACCGCTTTGATGAATATTACGCCGAATACAGCAGGGAATTCCAGATTTAATGCATATATGCATATATCCGCCGCCTATCCATTTGCAAAAATGGCCGGGCGGCGGTTTTTTACCCCGTCGTCCGGCAAATGTTCCAATTTTGCGCGGACATATATGTACATGCTGCACAAGGCATTTTTCTCCCGCCCGGCCTGTTTTTTCAATTTTCACAAATCGCACCGGAATTTTCACGAGCGTATTGCATATTTATTCGTGAAGTAGTATATTAGCCTCATATAAATGGATTTTTATCCGCTTGTGAGGGACAAGATATGCATAACGAAAAAACGACCATTTTCATCGACGGCAGTTCCGGTACAGCCGGCCTGCGCATTTATGACCGGCTGGCCCAGCGCGCGGACATCGACCTGCTGACCCTGCCGCCCAAGCTGCACCACGATATCGAAGCGCAGCGCGAGCTGCTCAACCGCGCGGACATTGCGTTTTTGTGCCTGCCGGACGCGGCGGCCATCACGGCGGCGGACCTCGTCGAGAACCCAGACACGGTCGTGCTCGACACCTCGACCGCGCACCGCACGGCCCCCGGCTGGACGTATGGCTTCCCGGAGCTGTCGCCCGAGCGCGAGGCCGCGATCCGTACGGCCAAGCGCATCGCGGTGCCCGGCTGCCACGCCAGCGGCTTCATCGTGCTGGTCTACCCGCTCGTCGAGGCGGGCATCCTGCCGCCGGACGCGCTGCTGACGTGCTACTCGCTCACGGGCTACAGCGGCGGCGGTAAGAAGATGATCGCCGAGTATGAGGCAGACGAGCTTGACCCCCTGTACGTTGCGCCCCGGCAGTACGGTCTGGCGCAGCAGCACAAGCATCTGCGCGAGATGTGTGCGATCCCGGGCCTGACGCACGCGCCGGTGTTCGCGCCGATCGTGGCGAATTTCTACAGCGGCATGGAGACGAGCGTCGCGCTCTTCGCCTCGCAGCTCTGCCCCGGCAAGACGGCGGAGGACATCCGGGCCGCCTACGCCGCAAAGTATACCGGCCCCGTCGTGCGCTATCAGGACCCCGCGTGTGCGGACGGCTTCCTGTCCGCCGCCGCCATGTCCGGCAAGGACAGCATGGTCGTGTCCGTCTCCGGCAATGAAGAGCGCATTCTGCTCACGTCCGTGTTCGACAACCTCGGCAAGGGCGCGTCCGGCGCCGCGCTCGAGTGCCTGAACCTCGTCATGGGCAAGGAAAAGGGCTTCGGCCTCGATCTGTAAGGAGGAACAAATGATGAAGCAAGTCACCGGCGGCGTGTGCGCCGCACAGGGTTTTTCCGCCGCGGGCATCCACTGCGGCATCCGCAGAAATCAGTCCAAGCGCGACCTCGCGCTCATCTACAGCGCCGTCCCGGCCAGCGCCGCGGCGGTCTATACATCCAACCTCGTCAAGGGCGCGCCCCTGACCGTGACGAAGGCGCACCTTTCTGACGGCAGGGCGCAGGCCGTGATCTGCAACAGCGGCAACGCCAACACCTGCAACGCCGACGGCATCGCCGTCGCCGAGGAGATGAGCGCGCTCACAGCATCCGCGCTGCACATCGCGCCGCAGGACGTCATCGTCGCGTCCACGGGCGTGATCGGTCAGCCGCTCGATCTCGCGCCCATCCGCGCCGGCCTGCCGCAGCTCGCCGCCGCGCTCGGCGACCACTCCGACCAGGCGGCCGAGGGCATCATGACCACCGACACGCACCGCAAGGAGATCGCCGTGCAGTTCACCGCCGGCGGCAAGACCTGCACCATCGGCGGCATTGCCAAAGGCTCCGGCATGATCCATCCGAACCTCGCGACCATGCTTGTCTTTCTCACGACGGACTGCGCCATCAGCCCCGCCATGCTGCAGGCTGCCCTCTCCGGCGACGTGCAGGACACGTTCAACATGGTCAGCGTTGACGGCGACACATCCACGAACGACATGGTCGCCGTACTGGCAAACGGTCTGGCGGGCAACGCGGAGATCACCGCGCCCGGCGCAGACTTCACCGCCTTTTGCCGCGCGCTCAACAGCGTGACCGTCTGGCTCTGCCGCCAGATCGCGGGCGACGGCGAGGGCGCCACGCGCCTGCTCGAGTGCTGCGTCACCGGCGCGGCCGACCACGGCACCGCAAAGACCGTCGCCAAGAGCATCATCTGCTCGTCGCTCGTCAAGGCCGCCATGTTCGGCGCGGACGCCAACTGGGGCCGCGTGCTGTGCGCCATCGGCTACAGCGGTGCCGATGTGGACGTGCACAAGGTCGACGTCGCCTTCCGCTCCGCGGCCGGCACGGTGCGCGTGTGCGTCGACGGCGCGGGCATCCCGTTTTCCGAGGAGGAAGCCAAACAGGTCCTGCTCGAAAAGGAGATCGAGATCCTCGTAGACCTCAAGTCCGGCGACGAGGGCGCCACGGCCTGGGGCTGCGACCTGACGTATGACTACGTGAAGATCAACGGCGACTACCGCACCTGAACCGGGAGGAACATCATCATGGACATCACGAATCCGCAGCGCGCGAAGGTACTCGTCCACGCGCTGCCCTACATACAGGAATACAGCGGCAAGATCGTCGTCATCAAATACGGCGGCAACGCCATGATTAGCGACAAGCTCAAAGACTCCGTCATGCGCGACATCGTGCTGCTGTCGCTCATCGGGGTGAAGGTCGTACTCGTGCACGGCGGCGGGCCGGAGATCACGGAAACGCTCGACAAGCTCGGCAAGCAGACGCAGTTCGTTGACGGTCTGCGCGTCACCGACTCCGAGACGGCGGACGTTGTGCAGATGGTCCTCGCCGGAAGATCAACAAGACGCTCGTCAACCTCATCGGCCACAAGGGCGGCCGGGCGATCGGCCTGTCCGGCATCGACGGGCAGATGATCCAGGCGCGCGTGCGTGATGCGCGCCTCGGCTACGTGGGCGAGATCACAAAGGTCGACGTCCGCCCCATCCTCGACGTGATCGACAAGGGCTACATCCCCGTCGTGTCTACCGTCGGGTGCGACACGCAGGGTCATGTCTACAACATCAACGCCGACACGGCGGCCGCGCGCATCGCGGGCGAGCTGGGCGCCGAGAGCCTCATCGCCATGACCGACATCGGCGGCATCCTGCGCGACAAGGATGACCCCGCCACGCTCATCCCCGTCATCCACACGGCGGACGCGCTGCAGCTCATCGAGTCCGGCGTCATCAACGGCGGAATGCTGCCGAAGGTGACCTGCTGCATCGACGCCATCCGCTGGGGCGTGCACCGCGTCTTTATCATCGACGGCCGCGTGCCGCACGCCATCCTGATCGAAATGCTGACAAACGAAGGCATCGGCACCATGTTCGTTGCCGGACAAGGAGGAAAAACAGATGAACATTCCGCAACTTGATAACACCTATATCGCCAACACCTACGCCCGCTTCCCCGTGACGATCGCGCGCGGCAAGGGCTCGCTCGTCTGGGACGAGAACGGCAAGGTCTATATCGACATGGCGACGGGCATCGCCGTCAACAGCTTCGGCATCGCCGACCCCGCGTGGATCCGCGCCGTGACCGAACAGCTGTGCACCGTGCAGCACGCCTCCAACCTCTACTACACCGCGCCCGACGCGCAGCTGGCGCAGCTGCTGTGCGAAAAGACCGGCATGAAGAAAGTCTTCTTCTCCAACTCCGGCGCCGAGGCCAACGAGTGCGCCATCAAGGCCGCGCGCAAGTATGCCGCCGACCACAAGGGCCCGGAGTACTCCACCATCATCACGCTCAAAAACAGCTTCCACGGCCGCACGATCACGACGCTCGCCGCAACCGGGCAGGACGTGTTCCACCACGACTTTCTGCCGCTGACGGAGGGCTTTGCCTACGCCGAGGCAAACAACCTCGACGATCTCAAGGCGCAGGTGGCAGCGCACAAGTGCGCCGCCATCATGATGGAGGTCGTGCAGGGTGAGGGCGGCGTCATCCCGCTGACGCAGGCCTTCGTCAAGGGCGCGGCGCAGCTGGCCGCCGAGCAGGACATCCTGCTCATCTGCGACGAGGTGCAGATCGGCAACGGCCGCAGCGGCAAGCTCTACGGCTACATGCACTACGGCATCACACCGGACATTGTCTCCACGGCCAAGGGGCTCGGCGGCGGCCTGCCGCTGGGCGCGACGCTGCTCGGCGAGAAGGTGCAGGACGTGCTCACGCCCGGCAGCCACGGCTCCACCTTCGGCGGCAACCCGGTCTGCTGCGCCGGCGCGCTGAGCATCCTGCACCGGCTCGACGGCCCGCTGCTGCAGTCCGTGCAGGAAAAGTCCGACTTCATCGTCAGTTCCCTCACCGGCGCCAAGGGCGTCAAGAGCGTCACGGGCCTGGGCCTGATGCTCGGCGTGGAGACCGAGCGCCCGGTCAAGGACGTTATCGCAGAGTGCATGGCGCGCGGTGTGCTCGTCATCTCGGCGAAGAACAAGGTGCGCCTGCTGCCGGCACTCAACATCCCCATGGCACAGCTCGAGCAGGCGGTCAGCGTGCTCAAAGACGTCTGCGCCGGAGAATAAGGAGGAACACCGACATGCATCTCAAAGGCAACGATTTTCTCAAGCTGCTCGACTACACGCCCGAGCAGATCGACTACCTGCTCCGGCTCGCCGCCCAGCTCAAGGCCGAGAAAAAGGCCGGCATCCCGCACCGCCTGTGCGAGGGGCAAGAACGTCGCGCTCATCTTTGAAAAGACGAGCACGCGCACGCGCAGCAGCTTCGAGGTCGCAGCGCACGATCTGGGCATGGGCAGCACGTATCTCGACTCCACCGGCTCGCAGATCGGCAAGAAGGAAAGCATCGCCGACACGGCGCGTGTGCTCTCGGGCATGTTCGACGGCATTGAGTACCGCGGCTTTGGCCAGTGCATCGTCGAGGAACTGGCGCAGTACGCCTCCGTCCCGGTCTGGAACGGGCTGACGGACGAGTTTCACCCGACGCAGATCCTCGCGGACTTTCTGACCATCCGGGAGCACTTCGGCTCACTGGAAAACATCCACCTCGTCTACATGGGCGACGCGCGCTTCAACATGGGCAACTCCCTCATGGTCGGCTGCGCGAAGATGGGTATGCACTTCACGGCCTGCGCGCCGGAGGGATTCTTCCCCGATGCGCAGCTCGTCGCCGAATGCGAGGCCATTGCCGCGCAGACGGGCGCGAAGCTCGACTTTATCTCCGACCCCGCCGCGGCCGTGCAGGGCGCGAACGTGATTTATACCGACATCTGGGTCTCCATGGGCGAGCCCGAGAGCGTCTGGGCCGAGCGCATTGCCGCGCTCGCGCCGTATCAGGTCAACGCGGCGCTCATGGCCAAGGCAGACCCCAACGCCATCTTCATGCACTGCCTGCCGGCCTACCACGACAAAAAGACCGTCATCGGCAACGAGATGTGCACGCGCTTCGGCCGCGAAGCCATGGAGGTCACGGACGACGTGTTTGAAAGCACGCAGTCGGTCGTGTTTCAGGAGGCCGAAAACCGCATGCACACCATCAAGGCCGTCATGGCGGCGACGCTTGCGGAGATCGAGCTATGAAGCGCTATCTCGTACTCGAAAACGGCGAGGTCTTTGCGGGCCTCGCTTTCGGCGCACCGTGCGACACGGTGGGCGAGCTGGTGTTCACCACCGGCATGAACGGCTACATTGAGACGCTCACGGACCCGAGCTACTGCGGCCAGATCGTGCTGCAGACGTTCCCGCTCATCGGCAACTACGGCATCATTCCGGCCGATTTTGAGGGCAAGTGCTGCGTGCGCGGCTACGTCGTGCGCGAGCAGTGCCAAACGCCCTCAAACTTCCGCTGCGAGGAAACGCTCGACGCGTTTTTGAAGGAAAACCACATCCCCGGCATCGCAGGCATCGACACCCGCGCCGTCACGCGCATCCTGCGCGAGGCCGGCACCATGAACGCCGCCATCTGCGACACGGTGCCGGACGATCTCGCGCCCCTGCGCGCCTACCGCATCACGGATCCCGTGCCGCAGGTGACGACGCCGGAGGCTTACACCCTCCGGCCGGAGGGCAGCGTGCTGCACCGCGTGGCGCTCATCGACTACGGCGCCAAGCGCAACATCGCGCGCGAACTTTGTAAGCGCGGCTGCGCCGTGACGGTGCTGCCCTGCTCGGCGCAGGCGGAGGACATCCTCGCCGCCGGGTACGACGGCGTCATGCTCTCCAACGGCCCCGGCGACCCGACGGACAACGTCAGCCAGATCGCGGAGATCGCCAAACTCTTCGGCCGCATCCCGATGTTCGGCATCTGCCTCGGCCACCAGCTCATGGCGCTGGCGCAGGGCGGCAGCACCGTGAAGCTCAAGTATGGCCACCGCGGCGTCAATCAGCCGGCGCGCGACGTGTGCGGCACGCGCACGTTCCTCACCAGCCAGAACCACGGCTACGCCGTCGTGCCGGAAAGCGTCCGAACCGGCGTCATCCGCTACGTCAACGCCAACGACGGCACGTGCGAGGGCGTGGACTACCCCTGACCTGCAGGCCTTTTCCGTGCAGTTTCACCCCGAGGCGTGCTCGGGCCCGCACGACACGGCCTTTCTCTTTGACCGATTCTGTGACCTGATGGGAGGTGCGCACCATGCCGATTGATTCCAGCATCCGCAAAGTCATGGTCATCGGCTCCGGCCCGATCGTGATCGGTCAGGCGGCGGAGTTTGACTATGCCGGCGCGCAGGCGTGCCGCGTCCTGCACGACGCGGGCGTGAACGTCGTGCTCGTCAACTCCAACCCCGCGACCATCATGACCGACAAGGCCCTCGCGGACGAAATTTATCTCGAGCCGCTCACGCTGACCTCCGTCAAGCGCATCATCGAAAAGGAGCAGCCCGACAGTCTCCTCGCCGGTCTCGGCGGCCAGACGGGCCTGACGCTGGCGATGGAGCTTGGCAAGGAGGGCTTTTTGCAGCAGCACAATGTCCGCCTCATCGGTACGAACGCGGAAGCCATCGACAAGGCAGAGGACCGTGAGCTCTTTAAGGAGACCATGGCCGCCATCGGCGAGCCGACCATCCCCTCCGGCATCGCGAACACCGTGGCCGAAGCGCTCGCCGTGGCCGACGCAATCGGCTACCCCGTCATCATCCGCCCGGCGTTCACGCTCGGCGGTGCGGGCGGCGGCGTGGCCTACAGCCCCGAGGAGCTCGGCCTCGTCGCACAGACGGGCCTCGACGCATCCCCGATCACGCAGATCCTCGTCGAGCGCTACATTTACGGCTGGAAAGAGATCGAGTTTGAGACCATGCGCGACGGCGTGGGCAACGTCATCGCCGTGTGCAGCATGGAAAACTTCGACCCTGTCGGCGTGCACACCGGTGACAGCATCGTCGTCGCCCCGGCGCTGACACTCTCGGACAAGGAGTTTCAGATGCTGCGCAGCGCGGCGCTGAACATCATCTCCGCGCTCGACATCGTCGGCGGCTGCAACTGCCAGTTCGCGCTCAACCCCGACAGCTTTGAGTACGCCGTCATCGAGGTCAACCCCGTGTGTCGCGCTCGTCGGCGCTCGCGTCGAAGGCGACCGGCTACCCGATCGCAAAGATCACGACGAAGATCGCCCTCGGCTACACGCTCGATGAAATTCAAAATGACATCACCGGCAAGACCTGCGCCTGCTTTGAGCCCGCGCTGGACTACGTCGTCGTGAAGTTCCCCAAGTGGCCGTTTGACAAGTTTGTCGGCGCATCCCGCCGCCTCGGCACGCAGATGAAGGCCACCGGCGAGGTCATGGCCATCGGCACGAACTTCGAGAGCGCGCTGCTCAAGGCCGTGCGCGGCGCCGAAATCCATCTCGACACGCTACACGCCAAGCCCCTGTCCGACCGTCCGGTGCGCGACCGGCTCGCCGACTGCGACGATCACCGCCTGTTCACCGTCTTTGAGGCGCTGTGCAGCGGCGTGTCGATCGACGAGATCCATGACATCACCCGCATCGACCGCTGGTTTTTGTCCCGGCTGCAGAACCTCGTGGACTATGAGGCCGGCATCCAAAACGGTCTGACGCCGGAAAGCTATCAGCGCGGCAAGCACCTCGGCTATCCGGACGCGGCGCTGCGCCGCCTGTCCGGCAGCGAGACGCTGCCCGCCTTCCGCGCAAGCTACAAGATGGTCGACACCTGCGCCGCCGAGTTCGACGCGCAGACGCCGTATTTCTACGCCAGCGCGGACACGCGCTGCGAGGCGCGCACCTTCCCGCGCAGCGGCAAGCCCGTCGTCATGGTGCTCGGCTCCGGGCCGATCCGCATCGGTCAGGGCATCGAGTTTGACTATTCGTCCGTCCACTGCGTGTGGACGCTCAAGGCCATGGGCTATGACGTCGTCATCGTCAACAACAACCCCGAGACCGTCTCTACGGACTATGACACCGCCGACCGGCTGTATTTCGAGCCGCTCACGGCCGAGGACGTGCTGCAGATCATCGACGTGGAGCAGCCCGTCGGCGTCGTGGTCGCCTTCGGCGGCCAGACCGCCATCGCGCTCACGCAAACGCTCGACCGCCACGGCATCCGCATCCTCGGCACCTCGGCCGAGGGCATCGACATCGCCGAGGACCGCGAGCGGTTTGATGCCCTGCTCGAGCAGTTTCACATCTCGCGCCCGAAAGGCATGGGTGTGCAGACGCTGCCGGAGGCCCTTCACGCCGCGCAGACGCTCGGCTACCCCGTGCTGCTGCGCCCGTCGTGATGTCATCGGCGGCCAGAACATGAAGATCGTCCACGACGACGCCGAGGTCACGACGTGTGGACGTAAATACATGATGGGCACGGAGCTGGAGGTGGACGTCATCTCCGACGGTACGGACGTGCTCATCCCCGGGCATCATGGAGCAGCGCGCGTCATGCTCGGCGCGCCGGCGGCT
>VOFG01004282.1_pt1 | contig 47903 bp, 73 predicted proteins | sample 5384171 | NCBI WGS metagenome assembly VOFG01 (sample SAMN12384726, study PRJNA508395) | human gut metagenome | isolation source: healthy gut F | host: Homo sapiens
CGACCCATTGCAGCATATCTCGGCAGCGGCGTGGATATGCACAGGCAAACGAGATCAGACCAATAATGAAAAGCTGTCTGCAGTCGCGGAGCGACAGGCTGTGCTGTGGTCCTCATCGGTCACATGAATAAGGCAAGCGGAATGAGAGGAGTCCGGTGAATGGCGTGGGCTCCGCCTCAATAGACTTCACCGCCGCAGCAAGAAAGCAATCCTTTGTCGTCGGACGCATAAGCAGGATGAGCCACCGTAAGAGCTTCAGAAGCGCAAAGCAAGAACAGTCTTTGCTCCTGAGGGTAGAGTCCATCGCGTTTGGAGTTAGACCCAGAGCATGGCTTTCCAGTGGAGAGGTGCCTGCGAGGATCACAGAAGCGTCGATGAGGCTCCTGAGCAGCGGAGGTCGAGGCACGAGACAAAAACTATGCAGATGGAAGATGAACTCAAAGATGCTGAACTCAGGTGAAGTAAGTGCAGAAACGATGACGGTCCGTGCAGACGACGCTCAAATCTCAGAAGTAATACTGAAAAATTGGCAAGAAGAATCTCGGCATCGTTCTGCAAACGGCGACTAATGGTATTGGAAGTTGTCCAAGGTGTAAGAGTGTAACGTTCTTAAGCGCTGCACCCTGCTCTTCCCGCACTTGGCCGCACACGAGGCGCTGTGTGCGCCTTTGCGTAGTCCGGTGGGGCGTGGATACCCCGGCAGCAAAACCTGCGGTGTTTGGGGATCGTTGGCGGCATTTTCGTCCGCAGCCTCCGTTCGAAAAATGGCACTATGATAAAGTGAGTGCACACCCAAAGCCGCGCACCCTTCCTGCCCACAAAAAGCCCCGCAACGCGGGTCTTTTCCCGGATGTCGGCAGCGTGCACATTTACGAAGAAATTAATAATTCAGGTGCACATAGAGCCGAAAAGTCGGCTTGTTCCAAGGCATTCAGCGGTTTTTACAAAATTATTTCTGTTCTCAAAGGAGGAGTCAAAATGGCAAGTATAAAGAAGATAAACGAGAGAAAAGATCCTTGAAAAAGTGTATCCGTACATCGGGGACATAGCAATCGCAAAGCTCCGCCCGCTTGCCCTTGAGAATATGCTGATAGAGCTGCGCAAGATGCGACCCCACGGAAACCCATAAAAGAATCCACGGTTCAAAAATATCTCACGGTAGTGTCTGCGGTGCTGAGTGACGCCAAGCAGCAACGAGATCATTCAAAAGAATCCGGCCCGCATGATCGAACCTGCCGCAATGCGAGCAAAGCAAGCAGTTCGTTCCGACTGATGAAGAAGCGCAGCTACTGCTGACAGAATTCTGTAATCTGCCGCTCACATACGAGACGTACTATGTGCTCGCCATGTTCACCGGCTGCCGCCGCGGAGAACTGTGCGCTTTGAAATGGTCCGACGTAACTATCTACGATAACTACGATTGGGCAACCATAAACATCTCCCGCTCACGCAGTTCCATTTCCCAGTAAGGGCGTCGTCGAGGGAAGCACTAAGAGCGGCCGGTCAGGACGGTCGCCGTGGACAGTGACATCGCAGGTCTCATAGCCTGTCTCTATACGGAGAAAGAGCGCGAGGCAAACGAACGCGGGGAGGAGAGATAAGCGAGTACATATTCACGAACGAGCACGGTCAAGCTGATTCATCCCGACACATTCTCAAAGACGCTCCGCAAAATATATGACAGCATCGGTCTGCCGCACGAGTTTCATCTTCACACACTGCGGCATTACTACGTGACGACTCTTCTGCACAGCGGGGTTGATAAGCAGACCGTCGCCGACCTTGTCGGTCACTGCGATACATCCTTCCTTGAGCGCACGTACTGTCACCCTCGGCTTGACAAAAAGCGCAGCGCAGCCGAAGCGTTTGCCGCCGTGCAGTTTGGTGAGTCTATAAGATCAAGACCGTAATCATTGTTGGTTTGGTAGAATTTCTCCTGCGTGCGAAAATAGTAATAGCTTTCCGTACCTGTTTGCAGTATGTTGTGTCTGCAAAACAGACCTCTACTCTGCTGAGGTCAATAGAAAGGAACAACGGATATGGCAAGCATAAGGAAACGTGGGAACAGCTACCTGATCGTAGTCTCAATGGGCTATGACTGTGCGGGGAACAGGCTCAAATCCATGCAGCAGACGGTGCATCCTCCTGCAGGCATGACGCCGAAGCAGACAGAGAAGTGGCTCAACGAACAGGCTGTACTCTTTGAACTCAGCTGCAAGCAGCCGCAACAGACGGCATCCAACATGACTCTCGCTGAATACTCAAAGTACTGGTTCGAGAACATCGCGCCAAACAAGCTCGCAAGCTCCACCGTAGCGCGTGAGAAAAGCGACATCGACAGGTTTCTTCCGCACATAGGTCACTACAAGCTCACGGAGCTGCGGCCGGAACACTTCCGAAAGCTCTACGTCGCCCTGCGCAAAGAAAAGAATATGATAAACGGCAAACCGCTCTCCGAGCTGACCGTTGAGGGAGTCCACGCATGCCTATGCGGGATACTCAGCGATGCAGTGGAGAGCGGTTTGTTGGATCATAACCCCGCATGGCGCACCTACAAGTATTCGAATATTGATAAAAAGCAGCAGGTCGTTGCCGACGAGGAGATTCTGCAAAAGCTCATCTGCGCGCTGGAGAAAGAAAGCATCAAGTACGAAACTTACTTCAAGCTCATCATTGCAACCGGTATACGGCGCGGCGAGTGCTGCGGCATAAAGTGGAGCGACATTGACTACGCCGGGCGCAGCATACATATCTGCCGAAACGTGGTCAAGGTCAGCGGTGAGGATATCTGCATCAAAGAGCCGAAAACAAAAGCCGGCAACCGATATGTGTACTTCTCTCCGGAGATGGGAACGCTGCTGAAAGAGTACCGCCGCTACTGCGAGACCGAGGCTCTGCACTATGAGGGTCGGACTATAACCGACAACGACTTTCTGTTCCGAAAGCATGATCTGGATGAGCCGATGACGCCGACGACATTCACATGGCGCTTCAAACTTATCCTCAAGAAAAACGATCTGCCATACAATCTGAACGTGCATTCGCTCCGTCATACAAACGCGAGTCTTGCTTATTGCAAACGGCACAGATGTTGCAACGGTCTCAAGTCTCCTCGGTCACGCGCAGGTCTCGACAACGCTGGATATCTACACCCACGCGTTCGACAAACAAAAAAGCCGCCAGCGACAAGCTGCATAATGCGCTGGAGATATAAGGATAACACCCGCACTCGGATGAGCCGGGTGGTATAACATGATTAGCTAATTCTGACTCTGTGTCCATAGTTGGGGTAACGCCTTTCAATCAAAGTGCCATTTTGTAGATATTGCATATGTCCTCGACAGTGAGGGGAGCAAAGGCGGAGGTCTCATATTCCGGCCGCCATGCTTTTTTCCGCCATCTTTTCGAAGTTCTCATCGCCGATGTTCAGCTCTGAGAGGTGCATCGGCAGACCCATTGAGACGAACAGCGCCTCGGTCCTATCGATAGCCTGCTTGGCCGCTTCCATTTCGGGAAGAGACGCATCCACGCCGAACACGTTTATGCCGTACTGGGCGAACTGGTGCGCGGTCTTCTCATTCAGGACATAGCGCATCCAATGCGGGGTAAGGAGCGCGATACCGACACCGTGGTGATGTTATAGAAAGCGGAGAGCTCATGCTCGATGCGGTGAACGCTCCATGCGACGGGCTTGCCCATGCCGACAAAGCCGTTGATCGCCCAGGAGGACGCCCACATCAGGTTTGCTCTTGCAGCATAGTCGTCGGGTTTCTCAAGTGCGCGCGGGCCGCACTCGACACAGGTCTTGAGAATGGCTTCGGCAACCCGGTTGGAGATATAAGCATCCTCAGTGGGGAGCGAAGTAATTCTCCATGGTGTGGGACATTATATCGGCAACGCCGGCTGCGGTCTGCTTTGCGGGGAGAGAGAGAAGGTGTAGGTCGGGTCGCAGATGGCGCAGGTGGGGATGACGCAGTACGCGTCGAAGTCCAGCTTTTCATTCGTAGCGGGGTTGGAGATAACGGCGGTGCCGTCCATCTCGGAGCCTGTTGCCGCGATGGTGACAACGGCATAGATTGGCAGTGCCTTGACGGGCTCAGCCTTATGGTTCAGGAAGTCCCATGCGTCTCCGTCATAGAGCGCACCCGCAGCAATGGTCTTGGAGCAGTCGATAATGCTGCCGCCGCCGAGAGCCAGGATACCGTCAACGCCGTTTTCCTTGCAGACCCGGACGCCCTCGCGCACGGTGCCTATTTTGGGGTTGGGCTCAACGCCGCTGAAGTCAATATGCGCAATGCCGCAGCTGTCGAGCTGGGCGATTGCATCGTCATAAACGCCGTTGCGCTTGACGGATCCGCCGCCGAATACTACGAGGACCTTTGTGCACTTCTTCGCGACCTCGGCGCCGAGCTTTTTTCTATCTGGCGCTTGCCGAAATGGATGGTTGTCGGGATAGAGTAGGTAAAGTTTTCCATAAGATTTTCCTTTCAGATCATGTAATATGTGTGATAACGATCAATACGAAACGGTTCATTTGGCTTTTCCGAAAGCGGCAGAGACTTTCTTGAGAACGCCGGAGAACCATGCGTCTTCTCTCCTGCGTGCCTCAAGGCGCTTTGAGAAGGTTCTGTACAGTGCCAGCGTGAGCACGAACAGACTGACTACGGCAAGTGCCGGAGCATAAACCAGCTTGGTTATAAGATTGAACAGCAGCACCATAAACAGCAGCGCCATATTGATAGTGTCGATGCCGTTGCGCCCTTCCATTACTTTTTTTTGTCCAGAAAGTCATTTGATCCACCTCGTTTTTATTTTAATTTTTCTTCCTGCTCGAAAATTTATCATAAGGATACCCGCACATATCAGTACGAGCGCCATTATGCTCTGTATTCTTAATATCTGCCCTGTCTCACCGAGTATCAGGGCTGAAAAGATCACGCCGAATACGGGTTTGCAAAGAAATAAATGTTGACGGAAGACACCGGATTGTGCTTCAAAAGTGCGTTCCACAGCGCTCCTGTGACCGAAGATATCAGTGCGAGCGCGATCAGTGTAAGAATGGCTCCCGGTGCCGAAGGCCAGAGTGAGCCGCCCATCAGCGCGCCGACGGCGGTAGCGCCGCGCCGCCCAGCAGGAGCTGCCAGCCGGAAAGGAAAAACAGGATCGTCATCCTGTGAAAATTTCTTGATCAGTGAATGGGAAAGGCCGGTAAAAGCGGCGCACAGCAGCACGAGCACATCGCCGAGCAGCGCGCTCTTTTCGGGGCTGCCGCCGCTATTCATGACGATTATTCCGAAGAAGCCGAGAACACAGCCGAAAATCTTATTCACGCTGAGCTTTTCCTGATGAAATACAAAAGCTAGATATCAGGATTGAAAAGAACACAAGCGTGCTGTCAAAGATAGAAGCGTGGACGGCGCTTGTCCTCGCCATACCGAGATACAGCAGCACATACTGCCCGACGGTCTGGAACAGCGCCAGCATACACGCGCGTTGACGACATTGCTTTTCCGGAGGAGCATCAGCTTTCTCTTCACGGCGGAAAGCACGGCAAGCGTCATAATGCCGCTGAGAATGAAGCGCGTCCCGGCAAACATCAGAATACTGCCGGTGTCCGAGGATGCGATGGAGAATTGGCTGTAGCCGAGTTTTTATGAGGACAAAAGTCCATCCCCACATCATACATACGAATATTGCAAGAGCTCCGCATACCCAAGGGATAGAGAGCCTGCTTCTGGTCATGTCCGGCATTGCGGGTCAGTTCCCCGTTTCAGCAATTTTTCCGCCTCATCCAAGGAGGCATAGCCATACTGGCGCGCGGTGTTATCATATATCATGGCGACCATGTTCCGCCCTTCGGCTCTCCTGCCCTCTGCCATATTGAGAAAGCTCTTCAGCGTTTCTTCGGAATACGACATCAGCTCTCCACGCATGTACACCTCAACGGTTGTCATGTCGAAATCTCGTCTTCGTCGGCCGGACGGCCGCGCATCGCAAAATTCGGCCAGCGGCTGCGCGCCTCGTGGTACCATGCCATATATATCTGCATGATGCTGTCAATAAGAGCTTCCTTTTCTGCTGTGACGACAGGCAGATACGGGGCAAGCTCGCTTTCATAATATTCAGGTGCGGTATAGCGCATCATGTAGGCATATTTGCGCTCCACAAGATTATGTCCGCAGAGGGCGGCGGCCTGATGATCCGACCAATAATTCCAGAAGCACATCCTCGTTCCAGGTCTCAAACTGACTCAAGCGCATGGCGCGGAAGGTCGTGTAATCATCCTGACATGAAGCGCGCCGGTCTATGTTCTCGACAAGGTCGAACATGCGCCACTCACTTGCGATTATATCCTCGATAAGCTTATCCTTTGTCAAAACAACAGCCCTCTTTTCATCCGCCGTACATCACCGGGAGCCTGCGGATATTCTCGTCGTTTTGGAACCCATCAGCCTGCCGGCATGGGTACTGCATGAATGTATCGCCATTATCGGACCAGCCGCGCCGTATTAGCTCACTGCCGACCATCCCGCACACTTCCTCGATCAGCTCCAGCTTCTGTCGGTGGAGCGGCAGATCGGGCATTGAGGTGAGCGCACGGAGCTTGCCCGCGCAGCCGGGCAGGCAGGTGAAGTCCGCAGTACCGCGGAAAGCCCATTTGTAAAACGGCATATACCTGCCGTTGAGAAGATACAGCGCAGCGAGCGCATGCTGGATAAACTCGGTGCCCGCAAGATATGCCGCGCCGAAATCGCCGCGCTTGACGCATCTTCCGTAGTTATACTGCCCGGACTGTGCCATGCCCGCGCAGTTTGCCGCGAGCTTCTTTTTAAGAACGTCTTCCGGGTAGAAGCCGAGGAGAACGTTTCTCACGGCGGAAAAAGCTGCCGAGCGGATCGCTGAAGACCTCGCCGCTGCAAGTCTGAGAAAGATACCGCTCCGGTATACGCAGCCAGTCCATGAAGCTGGCTGGAGGATCCGGCCGGCCGATAAGGCTTTCATAGAAGCCTTCTATCGTGAGCACGCCGACACGGCTGCCGCGTTCGCTGCATATTGCCGAGGTCTCACATTCCGGTATGTCCTGCGGCAGGCGGCCGTATGCCTCGGCCAGCCTTGCGCCGAGGTCTCCGGCTTCGCCCGCGGTATCCAGAGGCACACGCCGGGGCCGAAATCGTGATCCCGCGAAAGCTCGTCGTCAAAGCCCAGACATTCCGAGCCCTGCCCAGCAAGTCCCACGGCGATGAGATGACGCTCGGATGCAAAATCACGTTCAAGCATCGGCTGTACATATCGCGCATAGAAGATCCTAGATATTTCCATTCCGGTCATGGTTCGAGTCCTCTATATTTTGAATTCTTTTTCCAGCTCTTTGAGACAATATTCCCGCATACGCGTCATATTGGAAATAGCGGGGCTGCTCACAGCGTTCTGGCTGAGCAGTCCGATCCCGCTGCCGCAGGCTGCAGCGGCCGCGCCGAAATCCTTTTTTCGGCGATGAGCAGTTCCGCAAATGTCTGCTCCATCACGGCACGGTGCAGCGGGCTTGATGCGGGGTCCGAAGCAAAGGCTGCCTTAGCAAGAATAAGCGCGCCTTCAGCATCCTCGAGCCGGTCTGATTTTAAAAAGGTGCTGTGCCTTTATCGTATAGCTTACCCGCGCTCGTCCCCGCTTTCTGCCGGGGAGAAGCCCGAGAGCTTTTTCTTTTCAATATGCCGCATTACGGCGTCCGTATCGCCGAGACGCAGGTATAGCGACGCGATGTTATTGTGCAGCGCGGCGGCCGTGTAGCTTCTGGCCGTCACCGCAGCTTTCGAGCATAGCGGCTGCGGAGTCAAAGACCGTAACGGCGTCCTCGAGCCGGCCGGCATGAGTGAGCAGGGTCGCAAGATTCAGCAGCGTAGTCGCATGGGCGGAGCTTCCGTTCATGCCTATTTCGTCAATGCACTCCAGAGCGCGGCGGAGCACGGCCTCGCCCTTGTCATATTCGCCGCGGACGCGATAGAATCCGCCCATTTCGCTGCACACGGATATTACAGCCGAAAGATTGTTCTCGCGCTCTGCACATTCAAGACCGCTGCGGAGAAACGCTTCTATCCTGTCAGTCTGTTCGCCGCCCGAGAACATTGCGTCAAGCTCTGAAAAAAACTGCCCTATATCCATGAAGCCTTCCTCCTGTAATCAATAGACAAGGGCAGTACAAATCGTTTGCACTGCCCTTATATCGGGCTGCGGCCCTCTATTTTCTCTTGCTGTTGAGAAGCTTGCAGATGCGGCGCAGACCCTCTTCGAGAGTGGCGCGCGGCATCGCAACGTTGAGACGGATATAGCCGTCGGAATTTGCGACGAACATATTGCCGCCCTCAAGCAGAACGCCCGCTTCGTTGGCAAACATCATCGGGAGGTTCACGTCCTTGTCAACGTAAGACGATACGTTCACCCAGCCGAGGTAGGTCGCCTCGGGGATACGGAACACCGCGTCGGGGAGGTTTGCCCTGAGGTAGTCGCGAACGAACTCGAAGTTTGTGTCAAGTACTTTCTAAGTTCGACGAGCCAATCGTAGCCGGACTCGTATGCACTCTGGCAGGCCGCGAGGGACAGCGGGTTCTCATCGAAGTTGTGATAGGTGCTCCAAAGCTTCTTGACAGCCTCGTTCGGGATGACGATGTTGGAGATCTGCATGCCTGCCATGTTGAAGGTCTTGCTCGGCGCCATGCAGGTAATGATCTGATCCGAATTGGGAAGAGCTTGGCCATGGGCGTGTGCGTCTGGCCGCTGCGGATAAGATCGCAGTGTATCTCATCGGATATTATGAACACATTGTGCTTGAAGCATATCTCGGCCACTCTGCGCAGCTCGTCCTCGGTCCAGATACGTCCGGAGGGGTTATGCGGGTTGCAGAAAATGCAGAGCGTGACCTTGGGATCGGTGGCCTTGCGCTCGAAATCCTCGAAGTCTATCTCATAGTAGCCGTCGCTCTTGGTGTTGACAAGGTCGCTGGTGACGTAGCCGATGTTATTATGCTCAGCGGCATGCATGAAATAAGCGTAGGACGGGGTGAGCATGAGCACCTTTTCGTCGCTCTTGCAGAGGTACCCGGTCAGCTCATAGAGCGCGGGGATAACGCCGTGGGAGGTGAAAAGATTCTCTCTTGGGTGTCCAGCCATAGAGCTTGTCCGTCCAGTTCAGGAAAGCCTGAAAATACTCGGGGTCAAAAACTCTGGTATATCCGAAGATGCGGCGGTCAAGGCGGGCGCGCATGGCGTCGATAATGACCTCGGGGTGGCAAACTCCATATCGGCTATCCCATGCGGATGAACTCGTCATCGGCATAGGGGAACTTCATGGTCTCATCCGCATGGAAAATGTACTGACGGAAGCCGTCGGTATTCATACAGTTGGTATGTCTGCGGTCGATTATTTCATCAAAATTGTATTTCATAGCAATACTTTCCTGTGTAAAACAGATCAGTCGACGTAGGCAATTGCCTCGATCTCAACAAGCGCGTCCTTGGGAAGTCTCGCGACCTCGATGGCGCTGCGGGAGGGATAGCTGCCCTCAGAGAAGAAGGTGGCGTATACGCCGTTCATTGCAGCAAAGTCATTTATATCCTTGAGGGAAGACAGTGGTCTTGAGGACCTTGTCCATAGAGCTGCCGGCGTTCTCAAGAATGGTCTTCACGTTTTCGAGAGAAGCCTTGGTCTGTGCCTCGATGCCCTCGGGGAAGGCGCCGGTCGCCATGTCGATGGGGAGCTGACCAGAGGTGATGACGAGGTTTCGAACTTGTTTGCCTGAGAATAGGGGGCCCTATTGCTGCGGGGGCTTTTTTCAGTGGCGATTATAGTACGCATGGTATTTTTCCTTTCAGTGCTACATGATCAAATGTTATATAATGGCGGCAAAACCGCCATTGAAGCACGTGCATAGCTGCGATTGGGCAGCGTTCAGTGGGTAGACAGATAGTCGCGGATATTCTCGAGCACCTTTATGCGCAGGAGAACGCCCGACTGCATCGACTGCCCGGCCACCATATCGGGGCAGATAACGTTCGGCATATTGAAAATGTCGCCGTCAGTGCCGCCTATGGAGACGGAATTGTCGACTATATAGTAATTGCCCGGCTCTTCCAGCCACTCTCTGAGTGCGTCCAGAGGATACGGAGCGGTAAATGTCGTGTTTATGAGCACCTTTGCCGTTGCCGAAACGCTTGAAATCCTCGCAATCCATAAGAGGCGTGTTCTTGTGCAGATGCGTGGTGAGCACGTCAACGGTCTGGAGCAGTTCGTCAAAGGGAGATACTTGATGCCCTTTGCTTTCCATCTCGGGCTTGCGTGTGCGGCTGTAATAATAGACATCCATCTTGAAAGCGAGCAACAGCTCCGCAACGACAGAGCCCACATCGCCGAGGCCGACGACGCCGACCTTCGTCCCAGCCAGCTCCATCTCCTCACCCTTGTAGAAGATACCGCCGAAGCCGTGGAAAAAGGCGGACTATTTCGCAGCTGACGAATTCTGCGACGCCGCGGTCGCCGTACCGCCGGATGCCGGTGACAACTATGCCGCGGCTGTTGGCAAACGGGATATCGACGTTTGCGCTTTCCGGGGTATACAGGCTGCAGCACATGCCTATGTAGCGGAGATCAGGGCAGCTTTCAATGACGTTTTTTCCGATGTAGCTGGTGTGAAGACGAGCAGCGCATCAGCATCGCCTATGCGTCTTATCTTTTCCTCGTCTGTCTCGGGGATGTCGCGGTAGATAACAACATCCTCGGCGTAATCATAGAGCTTCTGTTCCGCTTCTTCATCGAAGCGCACCGGCTCTAAAACAACGAGCTTCTTAAACTTTTTTCCAAAGCGGTCAACTCTCCTGTAAATTGTTTTTGTATTCCCAGTCTGAAAGTCTCCGGGACAAGAGACAGTATACTCTTATCCCGGAGAACGCCGGTTGGATTGCCCAGTATTGTTTTCCGTAAAGGATGGCTGAAACTTATGCCTCGATACCTTCCAGCTTGTCCTTCTTCTTCTGGCGGAAGTAGCAGAAAGCGATGATGAAGAACACGATCGCTCCGCCGTAGCCGCAGTAGGTCATGATGAAGCCGAGCAGGGTCTGGTAGGGGATGAAGAGGCAAACGACGTAAGCCAGAACAGTCATACCGACGCACAGGAGCTTATACTTCTTGGAGGAGTCCTCCTTGGTGAAGAAGCTGATGGAATTCCAGAGCAGCGGGCAGCAGGTGGGTAGATAGCAAGGAGAATGATGATAGCGAAGAGGGTGCCGACGGAGCCGAGGATGTGGTTTGCGAGAACGAGGTTGGGAATGGGAGCCACAGCGGACTCTGCGACGTTGCCGAGGTGGTTGAAGCCCATCAGGACGGAAATGTAGGAGTCAAGGATGGCGCAGATGAGGAGAACGAGTTTGAAGCGTCAAACTTGTACTCGCGGTTCTCGTAGCCGAGGGTCGCGACGAAGTTGGAGCAGAGAAGCAGGGGAGCAGCCGCCGAAGGAAAGGCCGGCGGTGATCCAGTGGTTGGTGCCGCGGGAGATGGTGACAGCGCCGCTGTCAAGCAAAGCCTGGCCTTCCGGGATCTGGGGAAGTAGGTGAAGGCAGAGATGATGCCGACGACCAGAGTGAAGAGTGTGATGACGGGGCCGATACAGCCGATAACGTCAACGATCTTAGTAAGGCCGAGGATGGTGACAAGCAGAACGAGCGCCATAAAGATTGCAAGGCCGATGGGCATCGGCAGACCCCACTGCTGGTTCATGGTGGTGGCAGCGCCGGAAGACATGAAGAAGTAGCAGCAGAAGGTGAAGAGCCATGCCATGGTCTCACAGGCTTTGCCAACGGCGGGCCTGCGTAGAAGGACGCGACCTCATTGAGGTTGCGCAGATTGCGGGTGCGTCCTGCGTATGCGTATGCAACGTAGGCGATGTATATCATGACGAAGTTAAAGGTACCGACGAGGAAGCCGCCGACAACTCCGTAGCCGGTGAAGTACTGAATAGTTTCCTGACCGGATGCGAAACCGGAGCCGATGAGGAATGCCATGAGGGCGCCGATAAGTATAAATACGCGACCCCAGCTGAGTTCTTTCTTTTCCATTGAGAATTTCCTCCAAAATCTGTCTCTTTTTTCGTTATTTTTTTGTTATGGAATCGAAACGGTATTATCCAAAGGACGGATCCGTCCGGACTGGGCACCGGGCAGTGCCGTCCATAAGATACTTTTTTGAGTTTTGCTTCAGGGCTGCGCTCGGGTCAGTTGGCTGACCCGAGCCGTATTCCCCATCAGCCGCAGCAGCTGGTGTGCTCGGTACGGCCGATGATGTTCTCCTGAACGCGCGGGTCAAGCTCTACGAAAGAATGCGGGTAGCCTGCGACGCGGACCATCAGGTTCTTGTAATTCTCAGGGTTCTTCTGTGCGTCACGGAGGGTCTTTGCGTCAACAACGTTGATCTGGACGTGCTGGCCGCCGGCTTCCATGTAGCCGCGCACGAAAGTCTCGAGCATGTCAAGTCCCTTCTCGCCCTTTGCGACTGCGGGATCGAACTTGTGGTTGACAAGAACGCCCTTGGGAACCATGAGGGTATCCATCTTGCCGATGGAGTTGCCGACTGCGGTCGGGCCGTTGCGGTCCATGCCGTTGGAGGGAGAGGCGTTGTTTGCGAGAGGCTCACCTGCCATGCGTCCGTCGGGAGTTGCGCCGACAACGCGGCCCTGCCAGATGTTGTAGGTCTGCTTGAGGAGGATGAGCTCGTACTGGCCGAAGCGGCTGTCCTTGTGAGCCTGGTTCTCCTTGGCACAGAAAGTGACGACCTGGCGGCAGTAATCATCGACGAGGTCGCTGTCGTTGCCAAAGTGGACGTACTTGTTGAGCAGCATCTGATGCCACTCTTCCTTGCCTGCGTAGTTGCTGTCGAGCATGTCGCGCATCTCTGCGAGGGTCATCAGCTTCTGCTGGAAGCAGACCTGATCGATTGCCGCCAGAGAGTCGGCCGCGTTTGCAACGCCGCTGATGAAGGTACCGGTGGTGCTGTACTTTGCGCCGTCCTTCTGGAGGATACGGCCCTTTTCGATGCAGTCGTCAACGGTAGTGGAAGCAAAGACGGTGGGAGCGATGAGGGAGTGCAGAGAGGAGCATATGCCGTATGCCTGGAGATGGTAATCTATGGCGAAAGCGAGCTGCTTCTTGTACGCTTCCATGAACTGCTCCATGGAGGTCATGTCTTCCATCTTGCCGGTGTGCGGTCCGAACTGGTAGTTGCCGTTGGGATCGACGCCGTCGTGCATGGTGACTTCGAGGATCTTCAGGATGTTGATGAAGCCGGCGACGGGACGGAAGTCGGACTTGCCGCAGACGGAAGCCTCGACGCAGCCGAGTATGCCGTAATCGCGTGCTTCCTCGATGTCATTGCAGCCGTTTGCAAGAACACGGGAGATGTTGATATCGTCATTGAAGAAAGCGGGCTGGCCGAGACCCTTCTGGGTGAGCTTGAGGGCTCTGCGGAACACTTCTTCGTCGATAGCTTTGTTGAAGCGGAAAGAGATGGCGGGCTGAGTGGTCTCTGCGCCATCAGATGCTTCGAGGAAAAGGTAGGTCAGGCGGTTGCAGGCGTTCTTGCCGGCAGTGTCGATACCGCCGATAGTGACGTTCGTCCACATCGGGAAGCCGGCATATGCCTCGGCCTCGATATGGTCGCGCAGCTCAAAGATCTCTGTCCACTTGATGAGCATGCACTGGATCATCTCAACAATGTCGTCCTCGGTCGCGATGCCGGCGTCGATATCGTGCTTGAAGTAGGGGTACATGAACTGGTCGAAGCGGCCGATAGAGTGGTTGTGGCCAGCGTTCTCGATCTGGTAGGTCAGGTGGATGAACCATAAGAACTGCATTGCCTCATAGAAGGTGCGTGCGGGATATTCGGGGATGTGGCGGCAGGTCTCGGTGATGCGGTTGAGCTCTGCCTTGCGCTTCTCATCGGTCTCCTCGGCGGCCATCTGCTCTGCGAGGTCCGCATAGCGGTGTGCAAACTCAATGCCTGCCTTGAGGGTGACGATCATGCCTTCCCAAACGTCCTTCTGCTCCTGGGTGATATAGTCGTAATGCTCGATGCCGTCCAGCTTAGCCTGGATCTCTTCGATCATCTGCTTGTAGCCGGTCGCCAGGACCTTGGAGTAATGAGGCATATGGCTTGCGGTGGAGACTATGCGGGAGCCGATGGTGATAAGGCCGTTGTCGGAAGCCTTCTTCATGTCGTCGGGGAGCTTGCTGTCGATGATCTCGCGGAAAGAGCGGCCTTCCCACTGCTTGAGAATGCCTATCAGCTCTTCCTTGTCGCTGTGATCGCCCCATGCCAGCTTATCGGTTGCTGCGGGTGTCGAAAGTGTCGATGTCCTCAAGTATCCATTTGGAGCCCCACTCGGGGTATACAGGGACGGAACGGTATCTCTCACCGTGATCGCCGACGAAGATAGACTGGGGGTTGATGAATATCTTCATGTTCTTTCAGAAGATACTCGAGCAGATGCGCCTTGCGTGAGACCGGTGACTCTACAGAGGGCATTTCATAAAACTTGGTTACGAGACGTGCACGGTCAGGGAAATAGATGGTGCAGTATTGCGCAGACGTGCTTTCAAAAATTCAACTTTTTTCGCTTGCCATTGCATTTTCTCCTTCTTGAAATATATTTCAGCGGTTATCCGCTTTAGTTGACCAGGTTTATTCGTCCTTCATGTTCTCATTATTGTAGAAGCACTTCTTGCCCACGGGCAGCAGCACCTCTTGGCAACGTCCACAAGTGAGAACATATGCTCGGTGCTGGGCTCCTCAACATCGTTGAGCGGGTACTCGCGGTCGAGGATCTTGTATTTGTTTATGCCCAGCTTGTGATATGCCAGCAGCTCGTAGCGCTTGACGTTCGGCAGATCCTTTATGAATTCTGCCGTTGCGCGGATGTTCTCTTCGGAATCGTTCCACCCGGGGACGACCGGCGTGCGCACACATATCTCTATGCCGTGCTGGCTTATCTTTTTCAAGATTCGCGAGGATCCGTTCGTTTGTCTGCCCGGTAATTTTGCGGTGCATCTCCGGATCCATCTGCTTGAGGTCGAAATAAATGAAGTCTATGTAATCAAGGCAGGGCTTGAACTTCTCATAGTCGCCGCAGCCGCAGGACTCGATCGCCACGTTGATGCGGTACTGGCGGCACTTCTTGCACACCGCGAGCAGGAACTCGGGCTGCATCAGCGCTTCGCCGCCGGAGAAGGTCACTCCGCCGCCGGAGTGCTGGAAGTAATAGCGATCCTGATAGATCTTCTTGAAAAGCTCATCAACTGTGTAATCCTCGCCGAAGAGCTTTCTCGCTTCAGTGGGGCACATACGCGCACAGGCTCCGCAGCCGGTGCATTTTTACGGTCATAATGCAGGGGAACCGTCCTCGTCGAGCGTGACCGCGCCGCTTTTGCACATCTTTGCGCAGAAGCCGCAGCCCATGCATTTTGCAGTGTTGAGGGAGACCTCGGGGTAGAAGTGGATAGACTCGGATTGGCGCACCAGAGGCAGTGCAGACCGCAGCCCTTGAAAAAGACTGTGGTGCGCATCCCTCGGCCGTCATGAATGGAGCACTTCTGAATGTTTATTATTCTCCCCAGTCAATTCTTCCATATCAACCTACCATCCATTTTTTAAATTCGAAAAATGCTTGCAATCGTGATAATAATTTATTATTATTAATGTGCCCACAGAGAGCACAGCATCTCAGAAGAATTTGGTGATGATTACCAAAGGCTTGACTGTCAAAAGAAACTATATATCCTTTTAACGTGGGATTATTTGTGGAAACATACCAATCCCTTGTTATTATATTAGCAGAGCATTCACATTAAGTCGAACAAATTATTTTCATGTCTGCAATAAAATTCATTCATGATCCCGTGACGATAAAAAATTTTTCACCGATTTTTCCGAAATTCCGATGTTTGGGCAGAATAAAATGCGAAAAATTTTCTAGCGACAAACAGTAGGAGTGGAGCTATGGATACAAATAAATATCAGATTTTCCTGAAGGTTCTGGAGCACAGGAGCTTTTCAAAGGCGGCAGCAGAGCTGGGCTACACACAGTCGGCAGTCAGTCATTCTATTGCCGTGATGGAGAAGGAGTTCGGTTTTCAGCTGCTCAACAGGAAAGATAACAAGATATCCCTTACAAGAGCCGGCATTGACCTGCTGCCGCATATCCGCAATGTAGCAAGCGCGCAGGACGAGCTTGACCTCTCGCTTCAGTCGTACCGCGGCATTGAATCCGGTACGCTGTGCATCGCGTCTATCATGAGCCTGCCGATGCATTTTTCACCGAGCTTTTCAGGCGCTTCCACGAAAAGTACCCGGCGATCCATATCGTCTGCATTGACGGGAACTATGAGGAGCTTGAGGAAATGCTCAGCGGAGGACGGTGGATTTCTGCTTCACTTCGGTCACAAGCTCTCTGCCGTTTGAATATGTCCCGCTCATGCGCGACAGGCTTATGGCAGTTTTCCCGACGGATCACCCCTCTGCGCAAAGGAGACTGTCGAACTGAGCGATCTTGAAGACTATGATTTCATCATGCCCGGCGAAGGCCCCAACCATCAGATTGGCGAGCTTATCCGCAAATACGGGCTGAAGCTCAATTCGCCCTATTCGGTAAGCGATGATAATTTCACCGTCAAAATGGTCTCGGACGGGCTCGGCGTCAGTATCCTTCCGGAAATGAGCTTCAAAAATTATCTTGATCTTCCCGTTGAATCCCGGGAGCTCAGGGAAAAACCGTACAGGAGTATTGGTATAATCTACCGGCATTGGGATCAGCTTTCTCCCCTGAGCAGAATACTCATAAACGAAGCCAAGGACTTCTTTTTCAAAGCTCAGCCCGAAGAACTCGGCCTCGCATCTGCCGTGGTTCAGTGAGCTGGACTGCAGCGGGAAAAATCAGTGAAACAATTAAACGGAGGATATTAAAATAATGGATTATCATTTCAACACATATAACGGGCGGAACTCGACCCCGGCGGATATAATGCAGTATTACGCAAGCATCGTCCCATTCCTCGGCGTGGTCCTCGGCGACACATATGAGATCGCTCTGCTCGACTGCCGCTCAAAGCAGCTTGTCGCCATAGCCAACGGGCACATAAGCGGAAGAACGGTCGGCGCACCGATGACCAATCTCGCCCGTCAGATCGTTGATAAGGGTGACTGGAAGCAGTCGGACTATATAGCCAACTATTCCGGCGTATCGTCGGAGGGCAAAACCCTGCGTTCATCCTCTTATTATATTAAGTACGATAACGAGCTGCTTGGGATGCTCTGCATAAATGTTGACATTTCGGCATACACGCAGATAAGCGAGCTTGCGCTGAAGCTCGGCAGGATCGTCCCCAATCATGCCGAGCAGGCCAGCGAAATATTTGTGGACGGCGTGTCGAACAGCGTCAATCAGGTGCTGACAGAGCTGTATGGAGAGAATATACCGCAGCACTTCTCCATGGACGAGCGCACGAACATACTGCGCATACTCAGTGACAGGAAGATTTTCCTCATAAAGGGCGCCGTTCCTCGCGTCGCAAGGATGCTCGGATGCAGCGAACCCACCGTGTACCGCGGAATAAAATCCTGCGAAGCAATGAACTGACCCCCGGTCACAACTGGGCTGAAGTTGAAAAGGAAACGGCTCGGAGCAGCACGAGTGCATTTTGACACAGCACATAAAACCGCCGCAAGCGTCATTTCGCTTGCGGCGGTGTGGCAGTGTCAGCCAATTTTGAAGACAGATGAGAGCATTTCAGAATACTTTAGGTGACCAAGCTTTGCCGTTATCCCATTACAGGGAGCCTTTCGCGCTAAGCGCATCAATTTTCTGTTGCGCAATGTAAGCGTGAAATCAGCGGCTACCATCGCCAGGTCCAGAATATACACGCACAAAACAAAACTAACATTGTGCGTTATAAGCTTTCCCGCAATTCCGCAGAGATACCCGACCATTATCAGTAGCTCAAAGCCGATGCTTTTCCCGCCGGCTGTGCGGGAACGGTATGACTTGACGATATTGAACGGCCATGAAGCTCCAAAGCACAGAAGCATCCCCTACCTCAAACACTGAGCCCATAAAACTCTCCTCCAAAGTCAGTCAAGCTTTGCGCTTCCGGCAAGCTCCGCTCCAGTCATACAGGCCGCGATGCTGCTTTCCCATGAAGTCTGTGGCAGGTGCCTTTTAACAGCAAGCGAAAGCGCAGTCTCCGGCACGATGTGCCAGAGTCTGTTGAGCGCGCCGACAGTAAGCATATTTACACAGCTGCTTTTTCTTTCAGCAGCGGAGAAGATCGGCAGGCTGATAACCCTGGCAGCCCCAGTAACCGAAAGCGACGAATCCGTCAGGATCGTACATTTGCTGCCAGCAACGGCGGAATAAATATCGCAGGCCTCCTGCGTGAGCAGCACTAGGATATCCGGATGCTCGATTTTTCGGAAACAATATCGCGCCGCTGCTGATGATCGTCTCTGAGCTGCAAAGGCTTCCTCTGGCCTCCGGTCCGTAGGCCTGCGTCTGCGTGGCGTTGAGCCCGCAGTTTGCCGCGGCCTCGGCGAGGACTATCGCGGCGGTTATGATACCTTGGCCGCCGGAGCCGACAAATTTGATTTCATGTCTCATTGCCGCCCTCCGCTAAGCTGTGAAGCAATTTTTCGTATATTTGTGTATATTCGGGGTACTCGTTTTCAAATGCGGCTCCGATGGAATAGCCGTCAAATTGTTCCCCGCACTTCACTGGCTTCAGATTATCGCGCTGCCAACGGAGCATATCGACTGGGCTGACGTTCCCGTTTTACGTCCGTAGTAGGTCGGGCATATGCTGGCGCAGTCAATGACTGAGAACCCCTGATGCTTTATCCCACTCGCAATAAAGAATACCGTCAGCTCGGTGTGATAGCAGTCCCCGCGCGCGGCAAAGCCAGCACCGGCTGCTTTAGCTAGACTGACTATATCAAAGCTGCGCTCAAGATTGCCATAGGGCGCGGTGGCCGCGTGATCCCCAGTCGGCGTTGTCGGCGAATACTGCCCGCCCGTCATGCCGTATATCTCGTTATTGAACACCACGACCGTGAGCCCGATGTTTCGGCGGCAGGCATGGATGAAGTGATTGCCACCTATCGCGGCAAGGTCGCCGTCTCCGGTTATCACGATAACTTCCAGCGTAGGATCAGCGAGGCTTCACACCGGTCGCAAACGGGATCGCGCGGCCGTGCGTGGTGTGCACCGTGCTGAAGTTCATATATCCGGCGGCTCTTGACGAGCAGCCTATGCCCGAAACGATACATACCCTGTCCCTGTTCAGGCCGAGCGAATGTATCGCACGAATAACATCGTGCATAAGGATCCCATTGCCGCAGCCTGGACACCAGATATGCGGCATGTTTTCTTTTCTGAGATACTGCTCCGTATCCTTATCCGCCATGACTGATCTCCTCTTTTATGCGCGCAGTGATCTCTTTCGGATATAACGGCTGCCCGTTATATTTGCATATGCGCCCAACTTCACGGCCTGACGTGTATTTTTCAAGTTCCTGTGCCATCTGCCCCATGTTAAGCTCCGCGGCATACAGTCTGTTAGCTTGCCCGGCAGCACGCTTAAATGCTTCCGCCGGGAACGGCCATACTGTGACCGGGCGAAACATCCCCGCACGTATTCCTTCTGTGCGCAGCATATCCACCGCAGCACGCACGGCCAATGCCGCGCCCCCCGAAGCAGGTGATGAGAACATCGGCGTCTCCGGTCAAGTATTCTTCACTGCGGCATATCTCGTCCAGATTCTTTTCTATTTTATCATTCAGCCGGGTCAGCAGCCTTTCGCATTCGGCGTTGCTGTTTGTCGGGAAGCCGCTTTCGTCGTGAATAAGTCCCGTAATGTTGTACCGCTGTCCATAGCCTATCGGCGGCATGTGCGGGACATACTCTCCCCGGCTCCGTGCAATACGGAGCTGTTTTGTAAAATTCGCAGTTCTGCCGCGGCGGCTCCGGCAGTTCCGGCAAAGCGACGCCCGCGCAGATGCCCGATCATCTCGTCCATCAGGAAAATGACGGGAGTCCTGTATCTCTCGGCAAGCGTGAACGCTTCCATTATGAGCGTGTAAGTCTCCTCAACGGAGGATGGGGAGAGCGTTATGATCGGGTGATCCCCGTGCGTGCCCCAGCGGCACTGCATAAAGGTCGCCCTGAGAGGGGTGAAGTGGGCATACCGGTCGATGGTCCCTGCCGCTGCGTTCACGATCACGCACGGGAGCTCCGCAATTACGGCATAGCCGATGCTCTCCTGCATCAGGGGAAAAGCCGGGACCGCTCGTGGCGGTCATAGCCCGTCTGCCGGCTGCCGCTGCCCCCAGAACGCACATAAGACTGCCTATCTCATCTTCCATTTGGATAAAAGTTCCGCCCGACTTCGGCAGCAAAAAAGCGCCGAAAGCTCGGCGATCTCCGTTGGTGTGATCGGATAGCCTGCGTAGAAGCTCATCCCCGCTGCCATCGCGCCGAGGACGCAGGCTTCATTTCCTTGTATCAGTGTGTGTTTTTCCATCATTCGCTCAATATTGCAGTGACCGTCACAGCCATATCCGGACAAAGATGCTCACAGCGGCGGCAGGCAATGCAGCCATCCGCGGCAACCGGTTTTTGCTGTCCATCCTTATCGCCCTGACCGGGCAAAAGGCGGCGCATATGCCGCAACCCTTGCACCATGCCGGGTCAAAACTTACTTTACCTTTTGTGTCAGCATTCATCTAAATATACCATCCGCATACTCTTATAGCTGCGGCTGTCTCAATTGCATTTTGGGGGCTGCCTCTTAGTGAGACAGCCCTTCGTTGGATGCCCGGACGCGGAGGATCACTTGAATTTGGGAGTGCGTTTATGGAGAAAGCATCAACGCCTTCCCGCACAGTCGGAGTTTTGAAAACGTCCTTGCTGAACTCGAGGTTCTTATAGAAGCATTCGGCTGAACCGGAATTACCGATCTCGCGGACGCCCTTCTTTATCAGCTTTATTGCCTCAAACGGCTTCTGACCGATTTTTTCGGCCATATCGAGCGCCGCTTCAACAACATGTCCCGCGGGGGGCAAGCCTGTTGACGAGGCCGAGCCGCAGGCATTCGTCCGCTTCTATGAACTCGCCGAGGAACATCATTTCCATAGCCTTTGCCGCGCCGACGATCCTGGGCAGGCGGAACAGACCGCCGCTGCCGGGAAATACGCCAAGGTTTATTTCGGGCTGGGCGATCTTGCTTATATCAGACATTATGCGCAGATCGCAGGCCATGGCCATCTGATAACCGCCGCCGCAGACAGTACCTTCCATTGCGGCAATAACGGGTTTTCAAGGAACTCTATGCAGTTGAAGGTCTCGTTTTCCTTCTGGAGCTTTTTACCGATGACATCATCCCAAACCTGATGGAATTCCTTGACGTCGGAGCCGACGCAGAAAGCACGCTGGCCGGAGCCTGTGAGGACGATAACACGAACCTCGTCGTCCTGCTCAAGCTTGAAGAGCGTCTCGCGCAGCTCGGCGCTCAGGTCAAGCGTTACCAGATTCAAGGGAGGGTTGTTGAGAGTTATGAGCGCTACATTTTTTCTGGGCTTTTCAACCAGAATAAGTTTGTTTTGTATTCCATAATTCTGTCTCCTGTTATATGATGCTTTCAATTATAACTGTCGGCATTTACAGCAGCAGAGTGCTCATCCCCGGAACAAGAACAAAGAGGAAGAACACAGCCACGAAGCCGAGGAAGAACGGTATTTCACCCTTCGCGATTTCGCTTATGGAAAGCTTGGAAACCGAAGCCGAGGCGAAGAGGTTGACCGCGACAGGCGGGGTCATATTGCCGATGACGATGCCGACGCAGACAATCATGCCGAAGTGGATCGCGTTCACGCCGAGGCTCTGCGCGATAGGCCAGAGCACCGGAACAAAAGCAGCACGCAGATTGAAATGCCCTCAAGGAAGGTGCCGAAGATCAGCAGGATTATCGCCACGACGAGGCAGAACAGCCACGGCGCAAGATTCATCGCAACGATTGCATTGACGATCTGGCTGGAAATTCCGGAGAATGTGAACAGCCACGAGAACGCGGAGGAGGTCGCGATGATGAACAGAACTATAGCACTGCTCTTTCCTGAGTCAAGTATGATACGGTAAACATTTTTTGAGATCGATCTCTTTATAGACGAACCGGCCTACTATATAAGAATATACGACAGCCACAGAAGCAGATTCCGTCGGAGTCATCAAGCCGGAATATATACCGCCGAGAATTATAACGGGCAGAAGAAGTGCCAGGGAAAGCATGAACGCAGTTTATACAGATCGTCTTGGCGGGTGCTTCACAGTATTGCGCGGCCAGTTCTCTCTCCGTGCGTAGAAGCTGCAGAGCGAAAACAGTACCAGCGCTATAATAATACCGGCAACGATACCAGCCTTAAACATGTCGCCCACGGAGCTGTTTGTAATAGTGCAGTAGACTACCATGACTATTGACGGGGGATAATGGGGCCAAGACCGCCGGCAACTGCCAAAAGACCGGCGGAGCGATCGGCGGGGTAGCCTATCTTACCATGTCGGAATAGAGCATTCCGCCGATAGCTTAAAGCACAGTCGCGGGTGCGGAACCCGACAGCGCCGCGAAAAACGCGCAGGCAAGGATCATCGCATAGGCCATACCGCCGCGGATGTTTCTATAATGCTGTTGCAGAAATCAACAAGCCGGCGGGATATTCCGCCCTCGCACATGAAGTTGCCCGCAAGGACAAAGAACGGTATTGCCATGATGGAGGATGCGTCCAGCGCAGTGAACAGAACGCTGCGGAATGACCGCAAGCGGCACATCGAGTGTAAGCAGCGCCGCCAGCGTTGCCGCGCCTAGCGTGACGGAAATCGGCACGCCTACGAGGAGCATTATTATCATGGACGCAAAGAGCACATACCCTGTCATTCTGCCGCCTCCTTTTTCTCCGGTATATCATCGCCCTTGCCGGTGAAGAATGACAGCACGAGCGTAACAGTCTGAACTATAGTTATGATCCCGAAGCTCAGGGAAGTGCGGAATAAGGTATCCACATCGGGACGCGCAGTCCGGGAGAAACCTGACCGGACATAATCTGAGTCTGAATGATACTGAAAGAAAAAAATAAAAGCAGACTGCTGAGAATACGATAACAACGATTTTAGAAATTACGTGGCACACAGCCTTTGCCGTGCCGCCGAGCCTGTCGGTCAGGACAGTGAGAGATATCTGAGAGCCGTCACGCAGACCTGCTTCCGTAGCAAGCAGCGCCATATATACCATGCAGTAACGGGATATTTCCTCCAGCCTGCTTATGCCGAACTTAAATATGTTTCTGTTGAGCACCTGAGCGAATGCTCCCAGTATCATTATCACAAAGGTCAGAAAAAGTATAAAAAGTCTTCAATTTTCTGAAGCTTGGACAATATTTTTTTCATGGTTTCCCCTTTTCATAGACACGGCCGGATAAATCCGACCGTGTCTTCAAAAAGTGTAGTATGATCAGGCTGCTTTGTCCGCCTCGATTGCAGCGGCCCATCGGGATTGATTCTATCGGAGAACTGCTCCATCGCGGGATCAACGACCGCGCGCAGCTCATCCATGGGGATCTCGTAGAAGTTGACGCCGAGCTTGACAAGCTCCTCACGTGCGCGCTGTCATTGGCCTCGACGAGGTACTGGCGCTGACGGTCAGCACCGGCCTTGACGCCGGACATGAATGCATCCATCAGATCGGCGGGGATGGTGTTATATGCCTTGTCGGACATGAACACGCCCATAAAGCCGAATACATGGTTAGTCATGGTGACGTTCTTGGTGATCTCATAGTAACGGTTTTGCAATAAGGTTTTGCAACAGCGTTCTCAGCCGCATCAATAGTGCCCTGCTGGAGAGCGGTAAAGACTTCACCGGAAGCCATCGGGTGGCGATCGCGCCGAGAGCGTTGGAAAGCGGCGATGTGCAGGTCATTTTTCCATGGTGCGGATCTTCAGGCCCTTGAAGTCCTCAATGGTCTCAACGGGACGAGTGGAGAAAACATTTTGAAGCCGACGTCCATCCAGCCGACAGTGTGAACGCCCTGAGCGGCGGTCTTTCTGCGATAAGCTGACCGACCTGACCGTCGATAACGCGATGAGCCTCATCGGCATCATTGAAAAAGGAAGGGCTGGTCGAGAACTGCCATCTCGGGAACGAAGGAAGTGATGACAGCGTTTGAAGCGGGGAACATCTCAATGGTGCCAAGCTGAGCGCCCTCATACATCTCTCGTTTCCGAGCTGGCCGCCCGCAAAGACTTCGATCTTGATGCGGCCTTCGGTTTGCTTTTCAACTTCCTCAGCGATCGCGAGAGCGCCCTTTTGTGGAAGTTGCTGCCGTCGGGGTCAACCATGCCGAGCTTGAGCGTGATGACATCGGCAGAAGCTGCGGTATCGGTGCTTACGGCCGTTGTCCTGGGCTGTGGGTGCAGTGGTCGCGGCGCTGCTGGAGCCGCAGCCTGCGAGCAGGCAGACGACCATAGCAACGCAAAGAATGATTGCTGTGAGTTTTTTCATTTTTTCTCCTTCTTCTATTAAAATATATATTTTTAGCTGAGTACGGAATTATTCCGCCTTTGCTACAGCTTTCCCTGATTTGAGCATATCCGCTATTTTTTCTTCCGAGTAGCCGCACTCTCTGAGCAGCTCCAAGGTGTTCTCTCCCAAATCGGGCGGCAGCCTGCGCAGCGGCAAGGGCTTACCGTCATAGCGGTTCGCGTGGCCGAGGACCTTTACCTCTCCGGCGACGGGGTGGTTCATCGTGATGAAGGTTTCGTTGAATATGACCTGTTCATCGTTGACAACGTCTTCATACTCGTTCACCTTCTCGTACCACATACCGAGCGACTCGAATATCTCCGTCCACTCTGCCGTGGTACGCTTTTTTCATCTCGGCGCAGACGACCTTGTCAAACTCAATGCGGTTTTCCATCTGATCTCTTTGCGGTGAAGCCTGCAAGCGAGCCCGGAGTAAAAAGCTTTTTCCAGCTTATCAAACGGGTTCAAAGAGAGCGTTATGCAGGAGTCGGCTGTCTCATAAACGCCGTAGGGCGACTGATGGAAACGTGTGGACAGGCCGGTATCGGTGCGCGGAGTCAGCTCGCCGCCGTTCATGAAGTAGTTGAGCGGTTCTATCTGGAGGTCAAGTGCGGAGCCAAGCAGGCTTGCGTCTACCTTGTGCCCAATGCCTGTTCTGTCGCGGTCATATACAGCAGAGACGATACCGAGCGCGGCGAGTATTGCGCCGTGCTGGTCAACGAGCGCCGTACCTGCCGGCATAGGCGGGTGGTCGCTCGGCCGGTCAGGGCGGCAAGGCCGCTCATGCCCTGAAGCAGCAGATCCTGCCCCGGCTTCTGGCCTTGGGACCAGCTGAACCGTAGCCCGTGCAGGAGCAGTATACTACGCGAGGATTTATTTCCTTGAGCTTCTCATATCCCAAGCCAAGCTTGTCCATAACGCCGGGGCGGAAATTTTCAATGATAACGTCATAGCCTTTGTCCCGTATGAGCGTGTATATTGTTTCACGGCCTTCCTCAGACTTGAGGTCGATCGCGAGGTCGCGCTGATTGCGGTTCGCCATGAGATAAAAAACACGCTGACACCATTCTTGTAGGTGTTGCATCCGGACCAGCCGCGCTCATAAGCGCCTTTACAGGCTTCGATCTTTACTACATCCGCTCCGAGGTCTGCCAGCGCCTGCGCGGCGGACGGTCCCTGGAGATAATGTGTGAAGCTCAGAACCTTGATTCCTTCCAGCATGGGTTTACCCTCCTTAATAATTTCTTTCTCAGTATAGCAATGATGTTGCTTTCGTCGAATCCTTATTGATCCTGCGGTAGAGCGCCTCGGCAAAGTAGTAGTCGCCGTACATTGCCGATTCGTCAACGCCTGATTTGCGTGGGAGGTCGACAGTCGCATGGCGTATTATACCATACCTGTCCATGTCTTCAAAAAAGGCAAATATTGGTCTCGGCACCAATGATCCTATCGGCACGTTCGCCCCAGAGCTTTGCCGCTTCGGTGTCCTCACGCACACCGCACATCTCGGATATAAGTGCCATGCCTGCGCAGGCTATCGAGGAGGCCGCGGCGTCTATCGGCTGGCTGCTGTCATTGCGGAAGTTGAAGTCCCATGCCGGCATCAAATCGTCGTTCAGATGCTCCCAGTAATAATCGGCAATTTTATTGCCGTTTCAAAAAACTCGGTTTCGCCTGTGTAACGGTACATGTTCGCAAAACCGTACAGCGCCCAGGCCTGTCCGCGGCTCCAGCATGAATCTGCCGAAAAGCCTTGATGTGTATCACCGTAAATGTTATAATCTTTATCCCAACGGACAACATGATAGGTGGAGTAGTCCGCTCTCACCGCATGCTCATGTATGCGGCGGCCGACGCCGAGACACAGCTCTTTCCGTGTCGGGTCGTCCAGCAGCTCGCCGGATACCCACAGCAGCGGGATGTTCATGATCGTGTCAACAATGGATATTCCGTCATATCCGGATTCTCCCCATGCGCGGATGAGCCCGGTCTCGGGTATGTACTGCTTGATGAGGTTCTCGGCTCCGGCGTGGATGAGCGGGAGATACGCATCGTCTCCTGTCACTCTGTAACCAAGCACACAGCTCGGTCCGAATATAAAGCCCTGATCGTGAGTGCTCGTATCATCCATGCGGCATCTGAGCTTCATTGCCCAGTTCTTTATCATTTCGTCCATGCCGCTGTCGTCATTCATTATCCGTTCCAGCCAGAGCAGCCCTATCCAGAAGCCGCCTGTCCAGTGTCCGTTCTGGTTAGTGAGCCATGAGGACTTTCTGGTGATGTGAGGGAAACCGTCCAGCCGGTCATTCATGTAGTTTACTTTTTCAAAGCATTTAGCTAAGACCTTCTCGTAATCCTGTCCCATTGTTTACCTCTCTTAGTTTTTGTATTGCTTGAGGTCGGTCAGCTCCGGCATTTTTCACAAATCTCAGCTGTTCCGTTTACCTGTGGTCATTATTACATAAGTTCCCGAAGTTTGATGTGCTTATTAGCACACTTTGTAGCTTTTATATACGACATTTGGTTGGATATGTAGGGAGATTTTATGCTGACAGAGTATGAATTAAATAAATTAAAGAAGAGTTTTCTGTTCAAGAATGCCTCCGAGAATGAAATTCGGCAGTTTGCAAGAAGTTATGGCTGTAGTATTGTTGAATTTGACCGAAACGATTGCGTCATAACACGTGAGGAGATATCAAAGCGTATCGGTATAGTGCTTGACGGCACAGTCGGTATATCTCTGACAGCTTTTATGGCGGACATACACTTATAGGTCTTGGCGGACAACATTACCTTTTCGGGTTCATCGCGATCTTTTATAACAACCATAACTCCATCACCACGCTCTACAGTCACGATCACTGCACTATTGCTTTCTTTGACATCCCACCAGGACTCAGCTCCGTAGAGTTTATCAGATCCACTCCGCCTCAGATTCTCTCCAACATATATGAGATGCTGACCATACACATCCGGGACGATTTTGACCGTCAGCAGATCATCAACAGCAAGTCTGTCAAGGTGAAGCTTGCGCGATATATGATATACTCGAGCAAGAATGCTGGCTCAATGCAGTTTGACATAAAGATGAACCGCACAGAGCTGTCCAATTTCCTCGGGGCATACCGTACAACGCTCTCCCGGGAGCTGAGCCGGATGGAGCGTGAGGGCTCATTCGCACGGAAGGGGCCTCATCACCATCCTTGATTACAGGAAGCTGCTTGATATCGAAATGACTAGCTATTACGGGGCAGAGGACATTTAGCGCTAAAGGCTGGGAGCAGTAAGTCTTTTTCTTACTGCTCCCGGCCCTTGACGTTATTGTTTTTTGGAATGGCGCTCTGCCAGTCTCTTTATGTAAGTTGGCTTGAATGTGACATGCGGCGACAGCTTTTTGCACATGAAGGAAACGCCGTTTCCCAAAGTCAGTGCATATACTACCGTACCTACCCCGATCCCGATCAGCCCTCCGGTAAGAGGAAAGATATACCGGCTGACACTGCTGTGCTGCACAGGCGGTCATAGCCGTCCGGAATTTCCTATAGTCCTTGTTCAGCAGTTCCGCCATGTCTCTGGCAAAGAATCACACGGGGTCATCGGCAGCCGTGTAAGCATTACGAGCGCCACCGTTATCACAAGGGAGAATTACCGCCGCGATCCACACTGCGATCCTCACGGTAAGACTTTCCGGAATAGTCGGAAGGATTGCAAGCCAGAAATCAAGAAACAGGCCGAACAGCGCATTCAGCCCAAAAAGCAACGATACATTCCGGACGCAGCTTCCGTGCCACGATACAGACCGAAGCGAGCATACACGTCTGAAGAATGATGCTGCATGTCCCGTATGATAGCGGCGATATCCGGCTCACGACAAAGCCGGCGCAAGCATCGGGGATACGCCAAGATCTGTCATAGCAACAAGATCGACCCCCAGTGCAAAAAAGGAGGCTCAATAGGAGTATGGGTTCCGGCTGAAGCACCAGTCTGACGCCTGCCGTGTCAGGCGTATTTCCGCTTTCCCTCGTAGCACAAGCTTTCATTCTGCATAACCCCGCATCTGTCTTATGAGTACTTTATACGTGCCGTGTTTCTCTGCATGGATAATTCAACGCAGAACCATATCCTATTTTTGCGCCAGTGTCAAGAGATTTTATTGATGATGCTTTTGACTTGAAAGTCGGGAAACGTTTTCATCAAATTTTAAGTGGACGGCTAAGTAGACGGCATTGTGGAGACATAAGCGAAGAATTCTGCTTTGGCAGCTTTATGAAAAAGCTGTGTTCAAATAGCAGCCTTGTGTAGAAATTTTAGCTTTGCGTTATGAGCGTTTTGGCGCTTATGCGTTAAAACGTCAAAGTAAAAGCCCTGATCTCAAGGCTTTGAAGATAAGAAGAAACCCGCTTTTCAATAAAGATGTTCGGAAAGCGGGCTTCGTTCAGATGGTATGCCGACAGGATTTGAACCTGCGACCTTCGGGTCGGAGTCCGACACTCTATCCAGCTGAGCTACGGGCACATATTTACATTACCGCAATATATGGTATACTGATTGTTGTTTCGGACACAAAAGCAGCAGCCATGATTACTGCGGGAATTATTATATCAAAACTTCCGGGTAAAGTAAATAGCGGTTTGCGGCTTTTTAAAGTCTTTTTGAAGGCATATTTTTTTCAGAAAAAGGATATATTGTATGAAGCACATAAACGTCTTTCATAGAATCGCCGCGGTGCTGCTCTGCCTGTGCATGCTGCTGCCCCTCTCCGCCTGCGGTGAGACGAAAATGTACCAGAAGCAGGTGTTCGCGATGGACACCGTCATGACGCTGACGGCCTACGGCAGCAAGGGGCGAAGCCGGGCTCAATGCCGCGCAGAGCGTCATCACCTCTATGGACTCGATGCTCGACCCCGATGTTGAGACGAGCACGACCTACGCCATCAACCATGCCGAGGGTGCAAACGTCTCCGTCTCCGGTCAGGTAGCCAAGATGCTCAGCACCGCGCAGACCGTGTATAACCAGAGCGGCGGTACACTCGATCTCTCGCTCTACCCCGTTATAAAGCGCTGGGGCTTCACCGACGGGCGGTACTACGTCCCGTCTGATGATGAGCTTGCGCAGGATCTCGCGCACCGCGCCTTTGACAAGATGATACTCACGAGCTTCCCGAGCTCCGGCTCCTACGCCGTCTCCTTCCCCTGCCGGGACGGAGATCACCTTCGGCGCAGTGGCCAAGGGCTGCGCCTCTGACTATGCCATCGCTGCGATGCGCAACGCCGGTGTCACCAGCGGCATCATCTCCCTCGGCGGCAATGTCCAGACCCTCGGCCTCAAGCCCGGACGGCACCAACTGGACGGTCGCCGCAGGATCCCAATGAACTCTTCAAGCTACCTCGGCGTCATCAGCGTGGGTGAGACCGCCGTCGTCACCAGCGGCACCTACCAGCGCTACTTCACGCAGAACGGCAAAACTTATCACCACCTGATAAACCCCGAGACAGGCCGCCCCATCAACAATACCCTCACCTCCGTTACGATCATATGCGGGACGGCACTCTGGCGGACTGTCTGTCCACGGCGCTCTTCATCATGGGCGAGATCAAGGCACTCAACTACTGGCGCACCTACGGCGGGTTTGAAATGATCCTCGTCAATAAGGACAATCAGATCACCTGCACCAAGGGTCTCATGGAGCAATTCACTCTCGCGAACGATAACTACACTCTAAGGTACACCGAGTAATGACCGACCTGAATACCGACGTCAGATACATCATGAGGGCATAGGAGAGAAAAAGGCGCAGGCGCTTGCAAAGCTCGGCGTCTTTTCTCTCTATGACCTTGTTTCTTATTTTCCGCGTAAATACGAGGATCGCAGCACCGTTATGCCCATCGCGCTGACAAGCGGCGGTGAGAGCGTCTGCATCGAGGCGCTGGTCGCCGACACTCCGCGCCTGACCCGCGTGCGCCGCGGGCTTGAGCTTTGAAGCTGCGCGCCGTCGACGAGAGCGGCTCGGTTGACATAACATTCTTCAATCAACCCTACGCAAAGGGACAATCTCATCCGCGGCGAGAGCTATATGTTCTTCGGGAAAATAGCTTACCGGCATGCGCCGCTCCATGGTGAACCCCGTGTACGAAAAGTCTGCCGGCAGCGGCACCGTCACCGGGCGCATCATCCCGATCTACCGCGTGTGCAATGGGCTCAACCAGCGCACGATGCTGCAGGCCGTGCGCCAGGGGCTGGACTCCTGCCTTGACCGCATCCGGACGTGCTCCCTGCAGGACGTGCGCGAGCGCTGCCGCCTTGCGCAGACCGCTTACGCCTATGAAAAACATCCACTTCCCAAGGACTTTGACGCGCTTGAGCTTGCACGGCGGCGGCTGATATTCGAGGAGCTTTTCGTCCCGCTCTGCGCGCTTGGCCGCATCCGCGGCGAGCGTGTACGCGAGGAGGGCATCGCTGTCCGTCCATGATATGAGCCGCTTCTGGGCGTCCCTGCCGTTCTCCCCACCGGCGCGCAAAAGCGCGCGATAGAGCAGGCGCTGGGCGATATAAGCTCAGGCGCTGTGATGAACCGCCTCGTGCAGGGCGATGTCGGCAGCGGCAAAACGCTTGTCGCGGCGGCACTTATGTGGCAGTGCGCCGAAAACGGATACATGAGCGCCTTCATGGCGCCGACGGAAATTCTCGCCGAGCAGCATTATTCGACGCTCTCCTCCATGCTCGCCCCGCTCGGCGTGCGTATCGGCCGGCTCACCGGCGCGATGAGCGCGAAGGAGAAGCGCGAGACTAAGGCAAAGCTCAAGGCCGGGGAATACGACATCGTCGTCGGTACGCACGCGCTGTTCAGTCAGGATGTTGAATATTCAAATCTTGCCCTCGTCGTCACCGGCGAGCAGCACCGCTTCGGTGTCGGCCAGCGCTCGGCGCTCATCGGCAAGGGCAGAAGCCGCATGTGCTCGTCATGTCCGCAACACCGATCCCGCGCACGCTCGCCCTGATAATCTACGGCGATCTTGACGTGTCCGTCATTGACGAGCTGCCGCCGGGGCGGCAGAAGGTGGGACACCTTCGCCCGTCGATGAGAGCTACCGGCAGCGGCTCAACGGCTTTATCCGCAAGCTCGTTTGCGAGGGGCGGCAGGTGTTCGTCGTGTGCCCGATGGTTGAGGAGAATGCGTCCACGATGCCGAAGCGCAGCTCGAGCACCTTTTTCTCGCGCGGGGCGAGAGTGTCGAGCACCTCTACGAGCTGCTCCTTGAGCAGCGAGAAGCTCGCCGCCTCGCTCGGCTCAGATGCATCCTCGTCGGGGATAAAGTCGCCGAGGTGGGAATCCTCCTCCTCGCCGATAGGCGTCTCGAGGGAGACCGGCTCCTGCGCGATCTTGAGTATGTCGCGCACCTTCTCCACAGGCATGTTCATCTCCGCCGCGATCTCCTCGGCACTCGGGTCGTGACCCAGCTCCTGCAGGAGCTGACGGGAGACGCGGATGGTCTTGTTGATCGTCTCGACCATGTGCACGGGGATGCGGATCGTGCGCGCCTGGTCGGCGATGGCACGGGTGATGGCCTGCCGGATCCACCACGTGGCATAGGTGGAGAACTTATAGCCCTTCGTGTAGTCGAACTTTTCGACGGCCTTGATTAGGCCGAGGTTGCCTTCCTGTATCAGGTCGAGAAACAGCATGCCGCGGCCGACATAGCGCTTGGCGATCGACACGACGAGACGCAGGTTTGCCTCCTCATGCGGCGCTTGGCCTCCGCGTCGCCCTCGGCCATGCGCTTGGCCAGCTCCTGCTCCTCCTCTGGGGTGAGCAGCGGCACTTTGCCGATCTCCTTGAGGTACATGCGCACCGGGTCGTCGGTCGAGAACGTGTCGGCCATGGCCTCGGTCTCGTTCATCTCTTCCTCGGTGACTTCCTCGATCTCCTCAAGCTCCTCGAGCTCAGGCAGCGCGTCCTCGTCCACCGGGGGCAGCGCGTCGTCGCTGAGCACGTCGATGTTCAGGCTCTCGAGCCGGTCATAGAACTTTTCCGTCTCCTCGCTCGAGAGATTCATGTCCTCGAGCACCATGAGATCCTTGCTCGAGAGCTTGCCCGCCTTCTTGCCCTTTTCCACGAGGTCGTTGAGCTTTTCTTCCGTGGTCTTTTCCGATTCCGGCTTTTCGGGCGACAGTCTCTTTTTTCTTGGCGGCGGGCTTGTCCGCGGGCGGGCAGCTCCGTCCGGTTTGCTCGCCTGTTTGGCGTCGTCAGCCGCGAGCAGCGCGTCGGCCATGGCGTCGAGTTCTTCAGCCGAGAGGTTGTTAAGTTCTTTCTGTTCCATCTTTACCACCATACCCTTTATGTTCTTTGAGTTGCTTTGCAAAAGCCAGCAGGTCCGCCTCCGACGACGCTGCGCCGGCGGTGGCCTGGGTCTGTAGAATGCTTATGTAATCGTCGAGCGCGCGCGCGCCGTTCGACAGTTCCGCCGGCTGCTGGATGATGCCGGTCAGCAGGGCCAGCTCGTCCGGGCTCAGCTCGCCCGAGAGCGCCGCGATCTGCACCGTGCCCGTGCCTCCGTGGGCGAGCAGGGCGGTGTAAATGTGCCGCAGCTCCGGCGAGGAAAACTGCGCCGCGTCCGGCACATTCGTCCGGCCCCAGAACAGGCCGGGGTCGAGATACAATAACTTAATGATGCCCTGTTCGGCGGCCGCCGAGCGGGGATTGTCGAAGCGGATGCTCCGCCCGGGCGGCTGCATCGCCGTCGCGGGGCGCAGCAGGTCGCGCTCCTGCTCCTTGCGCGCGCGGCTGAGCCGCCGCTTGCGCTGGCGCTGCACCTCGTCGGTCACGACTGCGGCGGGCATGCCCGCCGTCTCCGCGACGCGCATGGCGTACACCTCGCGCTCGACGCTGCCGGGCAGCTCGGCCACCACGCCCGCCGCCTCCTTGACGAAGGCCACGCGCTGCTCGTCGACCTGGAGGTCGTACTTGCGCTGCACGGCGCCGAGCCGGTAGTCGATGTGGTTTTCCGACTGCGCGAGCAGGTTGCGGAACGCGTCCGCGCCGAAGGTCTTGATATATTCGTCGGGGTCTTTGCGCCCTCTGCATCTGCAGGACGCGCACGCGCACCTCGAGCTTTTCGAGGATGCCGATCGCGCGCTGCGACGCCTTCTGCCCCGCGCCGTCGTTGTCGTAGGCGATGACGATCTCGCTCGTGTAGCGCGACAGAAGCCGCGCCTGCTCCGGCGTGAGCGACGTGCCGAGCGAGGCGACCGCGCTGTCAAATCCCGCCTGGTGCAGGCTTCGCCACGTCGATGTTGCCCTCTGCCAGTATGATATACCCGCATTTCGACTTTTTAGCCAAATTGAGCGCAAACAAATTGTGGCTCTTGCTGAAAACGATAGTTTCCGGGCTGTTCATGTACTTGGGTTCCCGTCGCCGAGGATGCGCCCGGAGAAGCCGATGACGTTGCCGCGCACGTCGATGACCGGGAACATGAGCCGGTTGCGGAACGTGTCGTATACACCGCTCGGAGCGGCCGTGGCGCACGAGCCCGCCGTCAAACAGCTCCTGCTCGGAGTAGCCGAGCGCCTTCATCGCGCGCACGAGACTGTCCCACGTGTCGGGTGCAAAGCCCAGGCCGAAGCGCGTCACGGTCTGCGCCGTGAGCTGCCGGCGGGCGAGATAGTCCCGCGCCGGCTGGCCGGCCGGGGTCTTGAGCTGCGCGTGGAAAAAGCGCGCCGCGTCCCGGTTGAGCGCGAGCAGGCGCTGGCGCTTTTTCGCGCCGGGGTCGTCCGACTGCTCGGGCAGCTGCATGCCCGCGCGGTTGGCCAGAAAGGCCACCGCCTCCGGGAACGTGAGGATTCTCGATCTCCATGATGAAGCTGATGACGCCGCCGCCCTTCCGCAGCCGAAGCAGTGGTATATCTGCTTATCTGGCGAGACGGAGAACGACGGCGTCTTTTCGCTGTGAAACGGGCAGAGCCCGAAGAGGTTCGACCCGCTCTTTTTCGTCAGGCGCACGTAGCTGCTCACGACATCGACAATGTCGTTGCGCTCGGCGAGCTCCTGTAAAAAGGATTCCGGAAAGGCCACGTGCGTCACCTTCTTTCTGTGGTTTCCGTTGGATGTACTTCCTTATTTGATCGTCCACGCAGCGGGGATGAAGAGTTCGCTGTACACCTCCAGCGCGTAGCTGTCAGTCATGCCGGAGACATAGTCGCACACCGCGCGCTGCGGCCCCTCGTCGTCCGCGATGGACTGGTAGACCGCAGGGAGCTCGGCAATATGGTTGACATAATATTCCCAGATGCTCCCGAGGATATTCTGCACCTTGCGCTCCTCGCCCTTGGCGATGGGGTTATAGTACACGCTCTCGTACATGAAGTCCGTGAACACGTCCACGGCCTCGCGCATATCGGGCGACATGCGCAGCTCCCCGTCGCCGCTGTGGGCGATGATGTCCGTGAGGATGGAGTTGATGCGCACGCTGTTGCGCTCGCCCACGCGCTCGCGCACGATGGCGGGCACGTCCTCCGGCCGCACGATACCGCCGCGCATGGCGTCGTCGAGGTCGTGGTTGATGTAGGCCACGCGGTCTGCCAGGCGAACGACGTCGGCCTCGAGCGTGCCGCGCGGCTGCCCGGTCGTGTGGTTGAGGATGCCGATGCGCGTCTCGTTGCAGAGGTTCAGGCCGCGGCCGTCGCGCTCGATGCGGTCGACGACGCGCAGGCTTTGCTCATAGTGCCGGAAGCCGACGCCGGTATAGATCGCGTTGAGCGCGCGCTCTCCCGCGTGGCCGAACGGCGTGTGGCCGAGGTCGTGCCCGAGACTGATGGCCTCGGTGAGGTCCTCGTTGAGTTCGAGCGCGCGGGCGATCGTGCGCGCGAGCCGCGCGACCTCGAGCGTGTGCGTCAGGCGCGTGCGGTAATGGTCGCTTGCCGCAGGCGCATCTGATGGTGGTCTGCTGGTAATTGGGATGGATTCCTTCCTTCATTGCGTAAAACTCCTTATCATATGCTGTCATGATTGTGCCCCCGCATAGGGCATAGTTACAAGACGCGACATGTATTCTATCACAGCCCCATGAAATTTGCAACAATAATATTTGCAGAAATCACGTGCAAATCCGCCGCCGCATCCGCCGCAAAGGCTGTACTTGCTCATAGCGCTGACTCATGTTATAATAATAAATTGCAAATCAAGTAACCAAGGAGAAGCACATTGAAAGCATAAGCCAAATTCTTGCCCGCGAGCTTGGCCGCGAACAGAACCATATTGATAATGTCATCAAGCTCATCGACGAGGGAAACACCATCCCTTTCATCGCCCGCTACCGTAAGGAGCTGCACGGCGCGATGGATGACACGACCCTGCGCACTCTCGCCGAGCGCCTTGAGTATCTGCGCGGGCTTCAGGAGCGGCGCGACACGGTGAAGATCCATCGAGGAGCAGGGCAAGCTCACCGATGAGCTCTCGGCCGCCATTGACGAGGCCGCGACCCTTGCCGCCCTTGAGGATATCTACCGCCCGTATAAGCCCAGCGCCGCACGCGCGCGACCGTCGCCAAAGAAAAAGGACTCGAGCCGCTCGCCCTCGCGCTCTTCGCGCAGGGCAGCGGCCTGCCCGAACCGGAGGAGCTCGCCAAGGAATACATAGCCCGAGGGAAAAGGGCGTTGAGACCGTAGAGGACGCACTGCCGGCGCGTCGGATATCATCGCCGAGATGATCTCCGATAACGCCGATATCCGCAGCAGGCTGCGTGACCTCATCTCCGCAAAGGCCGTGCTCAAGTCCGAAGCCGCGACCGATGAGGACAGCGTCTACCGGCTCTATTATGACTTCAGCCAGAGCATCGGTAAGCTTCCAGGGCCACCAGATCCTCGCCATCAACCGCGGCGAGAAGGAGAAAATGCTCAGCGCGACCGTCCTGCTTGACCGCGAGCTGGCGCTGCCGCTGCTGCGGCGCGCGGTCGTGAAGCCCGGCCGCCGCGCCATGGAGTTCGTTAAAAGGGCCGCCGCCGAGGACGCTTACGACCGCCTTATTTGGCCGTCAATGGAGCGCGAGATGCGCGCGGCGCTGACGGACAAGGCCAGTGAGGGCGCGATCAAAATGTTCGCTCTCAACCTCAAGCCGCTTTTGATGCAGCCGCCCGTGAAAGGCAAGGTCACCATGGGTCTGGACCCCGGCTATGCCCAGGGCTGTAAAGTGGCGGTGATGGACGCCACCGGCAAGGTGCTGGATACCGCCGTCGTGTACCCGACCTTCTCCGCCGGTAAAAAAGCCGAGGCCATCCGCATCCTCTCCGGCCTTGTGAGAAAGCACAATGTTGGAGCATATCGCCATCGGCAACGGTACTGCCTCGCCGCGAGACCGAGCAGATGGCCGTCGAAATGATCTCCCAGCTCGGCGGCGGCCTGAGCTACGCTATCGTGAATGAGGCGGGCGCGTCTGTCTACTCCGCTTCGAAGCTTGGCCGCCGAGGAATTCCCCGACTATGACGTAAATCTCCGCTCCGCCGTCTCCATCGCGCGCAGGCTTCAGGACCCGCTCGCGGAGCTTGTCAAGATAGACCCCATGGCCATCGGCGTCGGCCAGTACCAGCACGATATGCCGCAGGCGCGCCTTGAGGAGACGCTCACAGGCGTCGTCGAGGACTGCGTCAACGCCGTCGGCGTGGATATAAACACCGCGTCCCCCTCGCTTTTACAGCGCGTGTCGGGGCTTACCAAACCACCGCGAAGAACATTGTCGCCTATCGCGAGGAGAACGGTATCTTCACCAGCCGCAAGGCCATCAATAAGGTGCCGAAGCTCGGGCCCAAGGCCTTCGAGCAATGCGCGGGCTTTCTGCGCGTGCCGGAGAGCAAAAACGTACTCGACAACACCGGCGTCCACCCCGAAAGCTACGACGCCGCGTCGAAGCTCCTCGAGATTTGCGGGTACACTATGGCCGACGTCAAGGCTGGGAAGCTCTCTGATCTCAGGCAGCGCCTGGATAACTACGGCGTCGCGAGAGCCGCTGAGGCGTGCGGCGTCGGCGAGCCGACCCTGCGCGATATTGCCGCTGAGCTTCTCAAGCCCGGCCGCGACCCGCGCGATGAGCTGCCGCCAGTGCTGCTGCGTCAGGACGTGCTCGAAATGAAGGACTTCAAGCCCGGCATGGTGCTCACCGGCACGGTGCGCAACGTCATCGACTTCGGCGTGTTCGTGGATATCGGCGTGCATCAGGATGGACTGGTTCACATTTCGCAGATCAGCGATAAGTTCATCCGCCACCCGAGCGAAGCCGTCGCCGTCGGCGATATCGTCAAGGTCGTCGTGCTCGATGTGGATGAGAAGAAGCACCGCATCTCCCTTTCGATGAAACAAGCAAAATAACTCCGCTTCCGTAAAGAGGAAAAAGGAGGCCACATGACTCTTAAAGAAAATGGAACTCCGGCGCGAAGCTGCGCCTGCTCGGCGCGGTGCTGCTCAACGCCCTTGTGCTCGCCTGCATTCTCGCCTTTATCACCCCAGGCTTTGAGAGCAATGACGATCAGACCCTCGCCGCCTTTGTCGACGGGCAGATGTCTGTCAAGGACGCGCATATTCCTTATATGAATTATGTGCTCACGAACCTGCTCAAGGGGCTGTACCTGCTGGGCGATACGCTCCCGTGGTTCACTATCCTTCAGTATGTTCTGCTCTTTGCGGGCTTCACTGCGCTTACGTTGATCATGTTCGAGCGCCTGCGCGCATGGCAGGGGCGCAGTGCTGACCGTTATGGTGCTCGTGCTCATCGGCGTTGACAGCTATACCTGCATCAGCTATACCAAGACCGCCGCCGTCTGCACCATTGCGGGGCTTGCGCTGATGCTCCACGCTATGGAGTCTCGCGCAAAAAGGCCGCCGTGCGCTCCCGGTCATTCTCGGCGGGGTGCTCGCCATCTTCGGCGCAATGCTGCGCTTCATGGAGTTTCTGCCCTGCGCAGCGCTCATGTCCGTGCTCGGCCTGAGATACATCTGGGGCGTCCTTGCGGACAAAGGGTATCGAGAAAAAGCTCGCCGCGATCGTGTGCTATGCTCTCCCCTTTGCCGCCGTGCTGGCCATTGCCGCGGGGCTCTATGCCTATGACGGCGCTGTCTGGAACCGCGGCGAGTGGGGCACCTACCGCCGCTTTGACGATTCGCGCATCGCCATGAGCGACTACGGCATCCCCGCCTATGAGGAGATTCCCGAGACCTATGACAGCCTCGGCCTGAGCGAGACCGCGGTCGAGGTCCTGCAAAGCTGGAACTTCTATGATCCCGACCTATTTAATAAGGAGACCATGGACGCCATAACCGCCGCCCATGACGTGGCAAAGCCCGCGCCAAGCCTCGGCGAATGTCTCGGTAAGCTGCTCGATACCTGCACGGTGCGATTTTTCGAGCATCAGGCCGTGTACCTGCTGCTCATCGTGTTCGCGCTCTGGCTCGCCTGCGGGGAGCATGACCTGCGCGGCTGGTTCACCTTTGCTTTCGAGATCGGTATATTCTGCGTTTTCTATCTCTATCTCATCCGCCGCGGGGCTATCTTGTCGACCGCGTGGATATGGGGCTTTTCATGGCGGTCATCACCGTCCTGATCTGGACTCTGAAAAGGAGTTCTTCAATAAGGAGCACGTGCTCTCCGCGCTGCTGCTCCTCTGCGCTCTGTTCACAAGCTATATGTACAGCCGCACGGACTACCGCTTCGGCTCTCACAGCGTCATCGAGGACAAGAGCGAGCTCAAGCAGGCTGTCAATACGCTCCTTGCGGATAACGACTGCCTGTATCTCTGCAAGGTAGACCCGCTCGACAAGGCCATATACTCCGCCTTTGAGACCCCGCCCGACGGCTATTGGGACAGGATCGTCATCATCGGCGGCTGGCTCACGCAGAACCCCATCGTCGCCCGCACGATGGCGGACTACGGCATCGTGAACCCCTACCGCGATATCGTCGGTAAGGACAACGTCTTTATCATCGACGACGATATCGATCTCACTATCAGATTCATAAGCGAATACTACGATCCGGCCGCCTCGGCGGAGCTTGTTGAGCCGCTGAGCTCTGAGACCGGGCTTGAAATTTACCGCATCACCGGATGAGGGAGGGAAAGACAATGCGCCTTAAAGAGGCCTGGCAGACCAAAGGCTGGGTAAAGCTCGCCGCTGCCGTCATTATAAACGCCGTTTTTCTCGCCCTCATGCTGACCTGCTTTGCCCCCGTGTATGAGACGAATGACGATCTCTTCCTCAGTAAATTCGTCGACGGTCAGCTCAGCCACCGGACGATATGGATGCCCTACGTCAACATCGTGCTTGCCTGCCTGATAAAGGTGCTCTACGGCGCATTCGGCACGGGCTTCCCGTGGTACAGCTTCTGTGAATATCTCGTGCTGTTCTGCGGCTTCACCGCGATAACATGGGTGCTGCTGCGCTGCTTTAAGCCCGCCCCCGCCCTCGTCATGACCGCCGTGCTCCTCGGCGCGTTCGGCCGGACTGTTACCTCAGTCTCAACTTCTCAAAGCCGGGCGCCATAGGCACGGCAAGCGGGATGTTCCTCATGCTCTATGCCATGCGCAATGAGACCGGGCGCGTTATGAAGCTGTCCCTGTGGCTGGGCTTCGCCCTCGCCCTGTGCGGGCTTGCGTGGCGGTACGAGTCTTTCGGTGTCTGTGCGCTTATGATGACCGGCGGCTGCCTGTATGTCCTCGTCAGGCTATGGCTCGAGCGCCGCGGTCAGCGCGCAAAGGACGTGCTCAAACCCATGCTGCGCTTTCTCACGCCGTTTGTGCTGCTGGCAGCCTCGGCACTTGCACTGTTTGCGTTCAGCCAGTGGATGTGGAAGCGCCCCTATGTCAAGGCGTATACGGAGTTTGACACTGCCCGCTGCCAGCTCGTGGACTTCGAACTGCCGAAGTACGACAGTCTGAAAAGATGTCTATGACTCCATCGGCATCGACGAAAACTTCCTCAGCATGATAAACGGCTGGGACTTCTATGACACCGAGAAGTTCACCAAGGAGAATATCGATACCATCATCGCCGCGCGGGACACCGAGTACCAGCGCAAGAGCATCGGCGAGTGCCTCGGCATATTCCTCGAAAAATGCATCGGCGGCTTCTGCCTTGACCGGCCCTTCGCCGGTTTTGCGCTCATGCTGCTGCTGTGGCTTGCCTGCTCGCGCCGCCGGGCGGAGGGACTGGATAACGCTCCTCTATACTCTCGGTCTGTTCTTCATCGTGTACATGGTCTTTATCTATATCGACCGCTACCTTGCAAACCGTATCGATATCGGCATTTTCCTGTCAATGGCACTCGTCATCACCATGCTTATGGATGAAGATAAGCTGCGCGGTGAGCCTCTGCTGCTCCTCGCCCTGCTCTGTACCAGCCTGTTTATAAGCTGCCGCGCGAACCGCGCCTATTGCCTGTATGACAGCCACAACACCATTGAGAACAAGTCCTCTGAAAAAGGCCGCGGTAGAGACGCTGCTTGCCGATAATGAGCATTTCTATTTCGTCACGACGTGGTCGATCGACCACTCGCTTTACAGCCCTCTTGAGACTCCGCCCGCTGGCTATGCCGATAAGCTTGTGCAGATCGGCGGCTGGAGCATGCACCACCCCGTTATCGAGGAGCTGCTTGAGAGCCACGGTATAGAAAACCCTTTCCGCGATATCGTCGGCCGGGGAGGATATCTATATCATCGACAACAACATCGAGCGGACGATGAAGCATATAAACACCTACTATGACCCCGACGCGTCGCCGTCCCGGTCGAGCCGCTGAGTAAGGAGACAAATCTTAAGATTTATTATATAAAGTAAATCTTAAGTAAAAAGATTAAAAAATTTGTTGCATTTTGCATTGAACCATTTTATACTGACGATTGGCAGCAAATCTATAACAATTAATTAACGAGAGGTTTTATGGAGAAGAGAAAAAAAGCACGGCGACCGCTTTGACGCATATTGGCTTCGTGATGAAGCGCCCTCGATGGCGCAGTTCATCGCCTTCCTCTACCCGAACCGCGCGGATAACGAGGCATTTATCCAGCAGGATATCGACCTGCGCCCGATAGACGAATATCTCGCCAAGAAGAACGAGGGGCTTGAAAAGGATAAGTATAATTACTTCCACATAATCATGGCGGCGCTTGTCAAGTGCTTTGTGCTGCGCCCGCGCATGAACCGCTTCATCTCCGGCAACCGCGTCTATGAGCGCGACCATATCTCCGTCGCCTTCGTCGTGAAGAAGCACTTTGCCGACTCCTCCGAAGAAGGCCTTGCCTATAAGCACTACGGTGGGGACGATACCATCGACACCCTCCACACCTCCATTCTGGAAGAGATATACCAGTGCCGCCGCGATGACGTTAAGGACAACTCCAGTGACTTTATGGATAAGCTCGTCCGTCTGCCGCACTGGATGCTCAAGATAGTCGTGAATATTCTTTTTCTTCCTCGACCATCGCGGCAAGGTTCCCTTTGACCTCATCAAGGCTGATCCGAACTATGCCTCGATATTCCTCACGAACCTTGGCTCCATCGGCCTTCAGAGCGGGTATCACCATCTGAACAACTGGGGTACGAACTCCTTCTTTCTGCGTCATCGGCAAGAAGCACCTTGCCCCCGAATGGCATGAGGACGGCAGCTATACCGTACGCCCGGTCATCGGTCTCGGCCTCACGGTCGATGAGCGTATCGGCGATGGGTACTATTATTCCGGCACCGTGCGCCTGCTCAAAAGCTCATGGAGAACCCCTGAGCTTCTTGAACAGCCTTTCAGCACTCCCGTAGAGTATTAATAGTATTAACAGAAAGAAAGGATCAATTATGGAGATCACAGCAAAAGACCTTGGCTCAACAGTCTTGGCGATGTTCCGCCACGCTGGATTATTTTCAGGGCTCAATGGTCGAGGCAGTCGAAAAGATCGCCGAGCAGTACCCGAACTATATCGCCTTTGATTTCATGGGGCGCTCCACCACCTATAGGGATCTCGTTGCAAATATAGAAGTGCGCCCGCAGCCTGCGCACCCGCGTCAGAGCAAACGACAAGGTCACCATCGCCATGCCGAACTGCCCTCAGGCCATCTATATGTTCTATGCCGTCAACATGGTCGGCGCCATCGCGAACATGGTTCACCCCCTCTCCAGCGAGAAGGAGCTTGAGTTCTACATAAATGAGTCCGAGAGCGTTACCGTCGTCACCCTTGACCAGTTCTACGGCAAGTTCGAGGCCATCCGCCAGAACACCTGCGTCGTAAACGTCGTCATCGCCAGCATCCGCGATGAGCTCTCCCGTCCCATGAAGGCCGGCTATATGCTCACCGAGGGGCGCAAGATAAAGAAGATCCCGGAAGATGCTCCCGTCATCCGCTGGAACGAGTTCATGCGTCTCGGCAAGGCCTGCTTTTGGAACTACAAGGTCAGCCGCGAGGCTGACGATCCCGCCGCCATCCTCTATTCCGGCGGCACGACCGGCACCACCAAGGGCATCGTTCTTACCAACAAGAACTTCAACGCTCTCGGTCAGCAGGTCATCGCGGCCAACCCCATGTTCCGCCCCGGCGACCGTATGCTCGCGGCGATGCCGCTGTTCCACGGCTTCGGTCTGGGCGTGTGCATCCACACGATGCTCTCTCAGGGCGGGCGCTGCATCCTCATCCCGCGCTTCACCGCCAAGAGCTACGCAAAGCAGATCGTCAAGTACCGCTGCAACTTCATCGCCGGTGTACCGACGCTGTATGAGGCTCTGCTGCGTCTGCCGAGCATGGACGGCGCGGATCTGAGCTGCCTGAAGGGCGTGTTCTCCGGCGGCGACTCGCTGTCGGTCGAGCTGAAAAAGAAGTTCGACAAGTTCCTCTACGACCACCACGCCACCATCCAGGTGCGCGAGGGCTACGGCACGACGGAGACCGTCACCGCCTGCTGCCTGACGCCGCCGCACATGTTCAAGGAGGGCAGCATCGGTCTGCCGTTCCCGGACACGTATATAAAGATCGTCGAGCCAGGCACTGACCGCGAGCTTCCCTACGGCGAGGAGGGCGAGATACTGCTCGCCGGTCCCACCGTCATGAAGGAATACATGAAGCACCCCGACGAGACCGCGCAGACGCTGCGCCATCACGCCGACGGGCTCACCTGGGTCTACACCGGCGATCTTGGTTCGATGGACGAGCAGGGCTTCATCTACTTCAAGGGGCCGCCAAGAGGAATGATAATCTCCTCCGGCTACAATGTCTATCCCGCGCAGCTCGAGAACATCCTCGACGCCTGCGATCAGGTGCAGATGAGCTGCGTTATCGGCGTACCCGATTCTTACAAGATGCAGCGCGTCAAGGCTTTCGTCATGCTCAAGCCCGGCGTCCCCGCAATTGAGGAGACCCGCAAGGAGATCATGGCCTATGCCGCAAAAAGCACATCGCCAAGTACGCCCAAACGCCAAGGCAGAGCCCGAGACCGTTGAAGCAAAGTAAATACTCAAAAAGCACCAACCGGGTGAGGCTTTGAGCCTCACCCGGTCATCCATATCACCTAAAATCCCCGATATTGAAAATTTATATTGACACTGCGGTAGAATGTTGTTAGAATAAGTCGTCTCAATTGGATATTCCGAGTTTATCCGAAGCAAGATAGCGACCGCTGCGGGGGGCTGGAAAAGCCCGGAGCAGCTAAGGCCACACGGACAGCCGGGTCGAATGCCGATAAACCGCGAGCGCGGTGGCAACTTTAGTTGCCTTATTGATTGAGTGGGGAGCGCAGGCTCCCAAGAGCTCAAGTTTTATAAGTTGGTTACTATAAACCGGTGCTAAAAAGCATAAACTTGTGAAATGGTCAATAAGAGTAGTAAAAGTAATCTTTGCTATATAGACTCTCAAATCCATTTGGGCTGAGTCCCCGCGCGTGGGTGCAGTGTATACCTGCATATCATTACAGCTCTTTTCAGGCAAGTCGTGCTTTTTGCATGACTTGCCTTTTTTTTTACGACAGGGAGAACGGGGCTATGAAAAAATCATCGAGCTGAAGAACATCACCAAATCTTTTGACGGCGAGACCGTGCTGGACGAATATCAGTCTTGATATCTATGACAACGAGTTTCTCACGCTTTTGGGTCCCTCGGGATGCGGCAAGACCACGACGCTGCGCCTCATCGGCGGCTTTGAGACCCCGGACAAGGGCGACATTATCTTCATGGGCGAGAACATCAACGACGTGCCCCCTATAAGCGCAATGTCAACACCGTCTTCCAGCGCTACGCCCTGTTCCCGCACCTGAACGTTTTTGAGAACATTGCCTTCCCCGCTGCGCGAAAAGAAGGTCGACCGCGATGAGATTGAGGAAAAGGTCGGGAGATGCTCTCCCTCGTCGCGCTCAAGGGCTTTGAGCACCGCAGCGTCACGAGCCTTTCCGGCGGCCAGCAGCAGCGCGTCGCCATCGCGCGCGCCCTCGTCAGCCGCCCCAAGGTGCTGCTGCTCGATGAGCCGCTCGCCGCGCTTGACCTCAAGCTGCGCAAGGATATGCAGCAGGAGCTCAAGAAGATTCCAGAAAGCGACGGGGATAACCTTCGTCTTCGTCACGCACGATCAGGAAGAGGCTCTGTCCATGTCCGATTACCGTCGTTGTCATGTCCGAGGGCGCATCCAGCAGATCGGCACGCCTATCGATATCTACAACGAGCCTACCAAACTGCTTTTGTTGCCGACTTCATCGGCGAGAGCAACATCGTCGACGGCATCATGCTCGAGGACAGAAGGTCTCTTTCTCCGGCCACACCTTCCCTGCCTTGACGCGGGATTTCGGCAAAAACGCCGGTCGACGTGGTCGTCGTACGTCCGAGGACGTGGATGTCGTTCCGAGGAACAAGGGCATGCTGCGCGGCGTCGTGACCTCGGTCACGTTCCTCGGCGTACACTATGAGATCATCGTCGACGTGGGCGGTTTTCAAATGGATGATCCAGACCACCGACTTTGTGGACGTGGACGAGCATATAGGACTGTATATCGAGCCGGACGCGATACACATCATGCACAAGTCCGAGTACTCCGGACCTGTACGGCGACTACTCGTCCTTCTCCAACGAGCTGGACGAGCTCTCTGAGGCAACGCAGGGAGGACGACGAATGAACAAAACCCTCACCAGGACCGGCGGCGTATCCTGCGGGCGCCATTTTTCCCTGACCCCACCCATTTGGGCCGTTCTGTTCATTCTGGTCGTGCCCCTGATCTTCGTGGCCTACTACGCCTTTACCGACGCAACTTTGCCAGTTCACGACGGAGAACGTCCACGCGTTCTTCTTCACCGCGACCTCGTCGTTGACGACGGCGAAGCAGTCAGGGAGGTGCGGACGTATCTGCTCATCTTCTGGCGCTCCCTGAAACTGGCCGTTATCTCCACCGCCATCTGCCTGGTGCTGGCCTATCCCCATGGCCTACATCATGGCGCGCGGCCAAGCCCCGCACCCAAAAGGTGTTCCTCACCATCATCATGATCCCCATGTGGATGAACTTCCTCATCCGCACCTACGCCTGGATGACCATTCTCCAGGACACGGGCATCTTCAACAACTTCCTCACCCGTGCTCCACCTGCCCAACATCCACATCATTGGCACGGAGGCCGCCGTCATCCTCGGCATGGTCTATGACTATTTCCCGTACATGATTCTCCCCCCTCTACTCCATCATGGCCAAGATGGACGAGCGCCTCATCGAGGCCGCCCGGGACCTGGGGTGCAACAGTTTTGGGGTGCTGCGGCGGGTGATCTGGCCGCTGAGCCTGCCGGGCGTGATCTCCGGCATCACGATGGTGCTGATCCCGTCGATAAGCACCTTCTACATTTCCCAAAGCTCGGCGACGGCAAGTTCATCTTATCGGCGACGTGATCGAGGGGCAGTACGTTGCCAACAACCTGCACTTTGCCGCGGCGATCGCGTTCATCCTGATGATCCTGCTGCTGGTCTGCATGGCCGTCATGCGCCAGCTGGGTAAGCTCATAGTCGCGTGGAAGGGGCTGTGACAAAATGAAACCTGCCGCAAAGGTATATACCGCCCTGCTTTTATGATCTTCCTCTTCGCGCCTATCCAATACTGCTGGTGTTCTCCTTCAACAGGCGGCAACAGCCTGTCCGTGCTGGACGGGTTCTCCTGTACTGGTACAAGCGAGCTCTTCCACGACGAGGACACCCTGGGGGCCTGGGCAACACCCTTATTCTCGCCCTGCGCTGCCCTGATCTCCACCCTCATGGGCACCGCTGCCGCAGTGGGCATAAACAAGCTGCGCAATCGCGCGCTTGCAGGCTGCGATGGACACCGTGACCAACCTGCCCATGGTGAACCCCGATATCATCACCGGCATCTCGCTCATGCTGATGTTCGTGTTCTTCGGCCGCCTTTTCGGCGCGGCGACGAGCCTGAATTTTGCCACCATGCTCATCGCTCACGTGACCTTCTGCCTGCCCTATGTCATTTTACAGGTGCTGCCGAAGCTCCAGCAGATGGACCGCTCGCTGCCCGAAGCAGCGATGGATCTCGGCTGTACGCCGCTGCGCGCGTTTATGAAGGTCGAGATACCCGAGATCATGCCCGGCGTCGTGACCGGCCTCATCATGGCCTTCACCCTCTCGCTGGACGACTTTGTCATCAGCTATTTCACCTCCGGCAACGGTTTCCAGACACTGCCGATCCGCATCTATAACATGACGAAAAAGACCGTCACGCCGAAGATGTACGCCCTGGCGACGATCATCTTCTTCGTCATCCCTCGCGCTGCTCATTATGACGAACCTCATTGACCAGCGACAAGCCCAAGACCGCAAAGCCCGCCAAAGCCAAGGCCGCAAAGAAAAAGGCGTGAGCGCACCCGTACTGACCGCGTTATCGCGGGCGTCATCGAAAAAGGGTGTGCTGCTCATCGGCATGATTGCGGTTATCGTCTCTCCGGCGGCAACACCCTGACGCTGAACGTCTACAACTGGGGCGAGTACATCTCCGACGGCTCCGACGATACTCTTGACACCATAAAGGCCTTCGAGGAATATTATTACGAAGAGACCTACGGCGTCAAGGTCAAGGTGAACTACACCACCTACGCCAGCAATGAGGACATGTTCGCAAAGCTCTCCTCGGGCGCTGTGAGCTTCGATGTCGTCATCCCGTCGGATTATATGATAGCCCGCATGCGCGAAAACGACATGCTCCTGCCGCTGGACTTTGACAACATCCCGAACTACCAGTACATCAATGAGGGCTTCCATGGC
>VOFG01004474.1_pt1 | contig 47902 bp, 66 predicted proteins | sample 5384171 | NCBI WGS metagenome assembly VOFG01 (sample SAMN12384726, study PRJNA508395) | human gut metagenome | isolation source: healthy gut F | host: Homo sapiens
CCAACGCCGATCTGATCCAGATGCTGGAACGGATCGCTCTCGTAGATCTTGTTCTCGTAGTATGCGCCCAGGAACTTGGCGGCATCATCACGGCTGAAGCCGAAGGTCATCTGGGTCAGGTCGTTGGTGCCGAAGCTGAAGAACTCAGCTTCCTTTGGCGATCTCGCCGGCAGTCAGGGCTGCACGGGGGATCTCGATCATGGTACCGACCTGATACTTCATCTCAACGCGCCGACCAGCGGGATCATGATGTGCGGGGTGATCACATGGCCGGTCTCAGCAGAGACGTTCAGAGCAGCCTTGATCACAGCGCGGGTCTGCATCGCAGCGATCTCAGGGTAGGTAACAGCCAGACGGCAGCCGCGGTGACCCATCATGGGGTTGAACTCGTGCAGAGAAGCAACCACGTTCTTCAGGTCATCAAAGGTCATGCCCATATCGGCAGCCAGCTCCTTGATGTCCTCGTCCTTGGTGGGCAGGAACTCGTGCAGAGGCGGATCCAGATAACGGATGGTCATCGGGCGCTCACCCATGATGCGGTACATGGCCTCGAAGTCACCCTGCTGGAACGGCTCGACCTTGGCCAGAGCAGCTTCGCGCTCTTCCACGGTACGTGCGCAGATCATCTCACGGACAGCCTTGATGCGGTCCTCTGCGAAGAACATATGCTCGGTACGGCACAGGCCGATGCCCTCAGCACCCAGATCCACTGCCTGCTGTGCGTCGCGCGGGTTGTCGGCGTTGGTCATGACCAGCAGCTGACGAGCAGCGTCTGCCCAGCCCATGAAGCGGTTGAAGTTCTTATTGCCGGTAGCGGCCACGGTAGCGACCTGCTCGCCGTAGATGTTGCCGGTAGAGCCATCGATGGAGATCCAGTCGCCCTCGGCGAACTTGTGGCCATTGATTTCGAAGGTCTTTGCTTCCTCGTCGATCTTGACCTCGTTGTCATTGCCGCAGCCAGAGACACAGCAGGTACCCATACCACGGGCAACAACAGCTGCGTGGCTGGTCATGCCGCCGCGGACGGTCAGGATGCCCTGAGAGACCTGCATGCCCACGATATCCTCGGGGCTGGTCTCCAGACGGACCAGAACGACCTTCTTCATCTTGCCGGACTTGACCATCTCCTCTGCCTCTTCAGCAGTAAAGACGATCTGGCCGCAGGCAGAACCGGGAGAAGCTGCCAGGCCCGTGCCGACGACCTCGGCGGCCTTCAGGGCAGCAGCGTCGAACTGGGGATGCAGCAGGGTATCCAGCTGCTTGGGCTCCACGCGCAGGACAGCCTCCTGCTCGGTGATCATGCCCTCGTCCACCAGATCGCAGGCGATCTGCAGAGCAGCCTGAGCGGTACGCTTGCCGTTACGGGTCTGCAGCATATACAGATGGCCGTCCTCGATGGTGAACTCCATATCCTGCATATCGCGGAAGTAGTTCTCCAGACGGGTAGCGATCTCGACAAACTGATCGTACACCTCAGGCATCTGATCCTTCAGGTGGCTGATGGGAGAAGGAGTGCGCACGCCGGCAACAACGTCCTCGCCCTGTGCATTGATCAGGTACTCGCCCATCAGCTTCTTAGCGCCGGTGGCGGGGTCACGGGTGAATGCAACGCCGGTGCCGGAACGGTCGCCGGAGTTACCGAAAGCCATCTGCTGGACGTTGACAGCGGTGCCCCACTCGTAGGGGATCTCGTTCATCTTACGGTAGACGTTTTCACGGGGGTTATCCCAGCTGCGGAACACGGCCTTGACAGCCTCGATGAGCTGATCGTTGGGGTCCTGGGGGAAGGGTCTGCCCTCGTTGTCCTCATAGATCTTCTTGAAGGTGCCGACCAGTTCCTTCAGGTCGTCAGCAGTCAGGTCCACGTCGTTCTTGACGCCCTTGGCTTCCTTCATCTTGTCGATCTCGACCTCGAACAGGCTCTTCGGGACCATCATAACGACGTCGGCGAACATCTGCACAAAGCGGCGATAGCTGTCATAGGCGAAGCGGGGGTTGCCCGTCTTTTTGGCCAGACCCTCAACAGCCTCGTCGTTCAGGCCCAGGTTCAGGATGGTGTCCATCATGCCGGGCATGGACTGACGTGCGCCGGAACGGACGGAGACCAGCAGGGGGTTGGTGTTGTCGCCGAACTTCTTGCCAGTGATCTTCTCCAAGCCCTTGAGGTGCTCAAAGATATCAGCAGTAATTTCGTCATTGATCTGACGGCCGTCTGCGTAATACTGGGTGCAGGCGTCGGTGGTGATGGTGAAACCCTGCGGCACCGGCATACCGGCTGCGGTCATTTCTGCCAGACCAGCACCCTTGCCGCCCAGAGTATTCTTCATGGTGACTTTGTCGCCGCCGAAAGCATCATTGCCTTCGCTGAAGTAGTACAGATACTTTTTGCTCATGCGTTGTTTACCTCCCATTCGTGACGGCGGCATGGCCGGACCGCGGTCTCATCGTTTGCCTTGTCTTGAAAACTCGTACGATGAACATTGTTTTGTGAATGCTAAACTATTATACCAGAAAATCCATTCCTTTCCACCATGCAAAATCCCGAATTTGTCTGTTATTTTTTATGCAAATCCCTTGAATTTTACCAAGTTTTCCGGTAATATAAAATGGGAGAAAGTTCGAGAGGTTTTTCTTTTTCTGACGCGGATTTCCGTCCTGTTGGATACAACTTTCTATCCCTGTAATTTCAGCTTTTTTTTTTGTCGGCAAAGCTTCCTGTTGTATCCATCTTTGGATATGGATGCATCATTTTTCCGGGTCGGGCCTTATCATCCACCCGCCGGGCGCGCCGTGCCGGAAGGGAGATCTATCGTATGGAAAATTCTGTTTCTTCTGCTGCGCTGAATGCAGCGCGTGAGCAGCTGGATGCCGCCGAAGCCGCCCGCGAGGTCATTCTGCTGCAGCACATCGCAAACGGCGTGATCATCGACAGCCGCACCGTGCAGATCGCACCGGACGTGGTCATCGCCCCGGGTGCCGTCATTCTGGCCGGTACCATCCTGCGCGGCAGAACGGTCATCGGTGCAGGCTGCATCATCGGCCCCAACACCCTCATCGAGGACAGCATCGTAGACGAGGGCAGCACCGTCAACGCCAGTCAGGTCTACAGCAGCCACATCGGCCCCCACAACAACATCGGCCCCTTCACCCATGTGCGGGTGAACACCGTCACCGACTACGGCGTGCATCTGGGTGCATACGTGGAGACCAAGAACTCCAACTTTGCCCGGGGCAACACGGTGAGCCACCTGACCTACATCGGCGACAGCGATGTGGGCAAGTACTGCAACTTCGGCTGCGGCACCGTCACCTGCAACTACGACGGCAAGGATAAGTTCCGCACCCAGATCGGCGATTACTGCTTCATCGGCTGCAACACCAACCTTGTGGCTCCGGTCAAGGTGGGCGATGGCGCCTACACCGCCGCTGGCAGCACCATCACCAAGGATGTGCCCGCACAGGCACTGGGCATCGCCCGGGAGCGCCAGACCAATCTGGACGGCTGGGCAGAGCCCAAGATGGAAGCCTACATCGCCAAAAAACAGAAGCTGGAAAAAGAGCAGAGCAAATAACCCTCTGCCGGAAGGGAGCTACGTATGAAATCTGAAAGTTTTTCGCAAGCAGGCGCTGAGCCTTGTCCTTTTCTTCGCGGCTGTTGCCGCCGTGTTCGCCCTGACCCGTCTGCGCAGCGACCCCGCCAAAAAGCAGGCGGAGTTCGTGGTGCAGCAGCTGCGTCTCCTGTTCCTCTGCCGTGGAGCAGGCCGTGGATCGCCGCCGCGCCCTCCGGCAGTGAACCGGGGCTTGTTGCACTGTGGACACCGATGGGCTGTACGCCTTTCTTCAGGCGCAGCTGGGCGATGCCATGACAGCCGACTGCCTTGACAAAGTCATGGCAAACCGCCTGCCCACCCGCATCACTGCGCTGGCCGGGCAGTCCGGCGACAAGCTGACACCCGCTGACCTCACCCTGAAAAAGCGCGCCGGGCAGGAAACTGCTACGATCTTTTCTGCCGCCCTGCTGACCGCCACGGACAGCACCGCCGCCGCGCAGGTGTCCGGCACCATCACCATGGTGAAGGAGGATGGCCGGTGGAAGGCCTCTGCCATCACGCTGAACCTGTAATAATGCTTCTCTGCCCCGTGCCCTCGGCGGCACGGGGGTATTTTTGCTTATAATGTATATCTTTTTGCGCGCGCGTATGTTATACTTAGATGTTGTATCACACTATTATCAGGAAAAGGTATTATCATATCATGAATGAAAACGATATCTGGCTCATTGCAGGGCTGGGCAACCCAGAGGAAGCCAAAATACGATGGCACCCGCCACAACGCCGGTTTTGCCGCGCTGGACGCGCTGGCCGACAAGTGGAACATCTCTGTGGCAAAACCAAGTTCCAAGGCCTGTGGGGACAGGGCGAGGTGGACGGCCACAAGGTGGTGCTGCTGAAGCCCCTGACCTACATGAACCTCTCCGGCGATTCCATCGCCCCCATGGCGGGCTTTTTCAAGATCCCTGCCGACCATGTGCTGGTGCTGTGCGATGACATCACCCAGGCCCCCGGCAAGCTGCGCATCCGTCCCTCCGGCTCTGCGGGCGGGCATAACGGCCTGAAGAGCATCATTGCCCGACTGGGTGGGGGAATTTCCCCGCATCCGCATCGGCATCGGCGCAAAGCCCCACCCGGACTACGACCTTGCCGCATGGGTGCTGGGCAAGTTCCCGCCCGAGGACGCCAAGGCCATCGCCGACCGCTACCACGACCTTGAAGCCGCCGCAAAGCTTATCATGGACGGTCAAAAAACTGGGTCTGGCGCAGAGCAAGTATAACGGGTAAAAATCGATTCTCCCGCATCCTGACAGGAAAGGAGGTTTTTCCATGTACGAAGCCTTACTCAAAGCCACACCGGAATATCAGAAGGTCGCCGCAAGCTTTTGCAAAGCCCGGCCCGGCCGCGCTGTTCGGTCTGCCGCCCGCAGGCCGTGCCCTGCTGTACGCCGCGCTGCAAAGGACCTTGGCCGGGTGCTGTGCATCGTGACCCCCGGCGAGGCCGAGGCCACCCACTTTGCGGACGACCTCAAGGCGTTGGGCCTTTCTGCCGCCGTGTTCCCGCCCCGGGACTTTATGCTGCGCCCGGTGGAGGGCGCAGGCCGCGAAGTACGTACCGCCGCCTTTCGGTGCTGGGCTCACTGGCGGGCGGGCGGCTGCAGGCCGTCTGCGTGCCCGCCGAAGCGCTTTTGCAGTACACCGTGCCCCGGGCAGAATTCATCCAGAACACCCTCACCTTGAAGCCCGGCATGGTGTATAACCGCGAAGCGCTGGTGGCGCGGCTGTTTGCCGCCGGGTATGTGCGGCGCAGTCAGGTGGACGGCCCGGGGCAGTTCAGTGTGCGCGGCGATATCGTGGATATCTATGCGCCGGATATGCGCCAGCCTGCCCGCGTGGAGTACTGGGACGACGAGATCGATTCCATTTCTTCCTTCGACCTGCTCACCCAGCGGCGGGACGGCGCACTGGAAAAAATATACCTCTCCCCTGCCCGCGACGTGCTGTTCGGCGAGTACCGCCGAGACTGCCGAGGCGCTGCGCAGCGCCATCAAAAAAGGCACGCGGCAAGCGCCGCACCGCGCTGGAAAAGGCCACCGAAGCCGACTTTCCCAGCTGGATTCCGGCCTGATGCCGGAGGCCATGGATAAATATTACGGCATCCGCTACCCTGCCCCCGCCACGCTGCTGGACCATCTGGACGCGCCGCTGTTCATTCTGGACGAGGTGGGCGGCATCCGGGATGCTCAAAAGGCCACTGAGTTCCGTCGCAGCGAGGAGCTGACCGGACTGCTGGAAGAGGGTGTACTCTGCCCCGGGCTGGATGTGCTGTACCAGACCATGGACGATCTTGTCGCTGCCGCCCAGAAGCAGAGCACCCTGCTGTGCGAGAACTTCCTGCGCGGCATGAACGAGTTCAAGCTGAAAGATCTCATCAACGCCGAGGCCTTTGCCGCACCCAACTGGAACGGCGACCTTGCCTCCCTGCGAGAAGATCTGGACCCCCTTATCGCGCAAGGCTATGCCGTCACCCTGTTTGCCGGCACGCCCAAGGGCGCAGCCGCCCTGACCCGCGACCTTGCCGACAAGGGCTACGCCGTGAGCATGAGCCGGGATGTGCGGCCCACAAAAGGCATCGTACAGGTGCTGCCCGGACACCTGACCGCCGGGTGTACCGTCCCCTTTGCCCACGCAGCGGTGCTTTCCAGCCGCAGCCACGGGCTGGACGAGGAAGCCGCCGCCGAAGCCAAAAAGCGCAAGAAAAACAAGAACGCCCTTTCCAGCCTTTCGGACATCAAGCCCGGGGACTATGTGGTGCACCAGAGCCACGGCATTGGCATGTATGCGGGCATCCAGCGGCTGGAAGTGCAGGGTGCCACGAAAGATTACCCTGAAGGTGCAGTACTCCGGCTCGGACGTGCTGTATGTACCGGTGACCCAGCTGGACCTGATCAGCCGCTACACCGCGCCGGGCGATGGCGAAAAGGTAAAGCTGGCAAAGCTGGGCGGCACCGAGTGGCAACGCACCCGCGCCAAGGTGAAAAAAGGCCACCGAGGAGATGGCGCAGGAACTCATCGAGCTGTATGCCCGCCGTCGGCAGGCCACCGGCTACGCCTTCCCGCCCGACGGCGACTGGCAGCGGGATTTTGAGGCCCGTTTTGACTACGAGGAGACAGACGACCAGCTGAACGCCACCGCCGAGATCAAGCAGGACATGGAAAAGGGCTGGCCCATGGACCGCCTGCTGTGCGGCGACGTGGGCGTGGGCAAGACCGAAGTAGCCCTGCGGGCCGCCTTCAAGTGCGTGATGGGCGGTAAACAGTGCGCCATTCTGGCCCCCACCACCCTGCTGGCGTGGCAGCACTACAACACCATCCTCTCCCGCATGGAAGCTTTTCCCGGTAAAGGTGGAGATGATGTCCCGCTTCCGCACCGCAAAGCAGCAGAAGGAGACCCTCCGGGGCCTGCAGTCGGGCAGTGTGGATATCGTGGTGGGCACCCACCGGCTGCTCTCTAAAGACGTAAAGTTCCACGACCTCGGCCTTGTCATCATCGACGAGGAACAGCGCTTTGGGGTGAACCACAAGGAAAAGCTGAAGGAAAACTTCATGGGGGTGGACATGCTCACCCTGTCGGCTACCCCCATCCCCCGCACCCTGAACATGGCCATGAGCGGCATCCGGGACCTTTCCACCATCGAGCAGCCGCCCATCGAGCGGCAGCCCGTGGAGACCTTTGTGCTGGAATACAACGACGTCATCCTTGCCGAAGCCATGAAGAAGGAGCTTGCCCGGGGCGGGCAGGTGTACTACCTGCACAACCGGGTGGACAACATTGAAGCCTGCGCCGCCCATGTCAGCCAGATGGTGCCGGGCGCGCGGGTGGGCATCGCCCACGGCAAGATGACCGAGGAGGAACTGAACCCTGTATGGCAGCACCTGCTGGATGGTGAGATCGATATTCTGGTGTGCACCACGATCATCGAGGCGGGGGTCGATGTCCCCAACTGCAACACCCTCATCATCGAGGACGCTGACCGGATGGGGCTTTCGCAGCTTTACCAGCTGCGGGGCCGGGTGGGGCGCAGCGGCCGCCGGGCCTATGCCTACTTCACCTTCCGGCGGGACAAGACCCTGACCGATATCGCCCAGAAGCGGCTCTCCGCTATCCGGGAGTTCACGGCCTTCGGCTCCGGCTTCCGCATCGCCATGCGGGATCTGGAGATTCGCGGTGCAGGCAGTCTTCTGGGGCCACAGCCAGCACGGCCACATGGAGGCCGTGGGCTACGACCTCTACGTGAAGATGCTGGGGCAGGCCATCGCCCGGGCCAAGGGCGAACCTGTCCGGCGGGACAAGAGCGAATGCCTTGTGGACCTGCGGGTGGATGCCTTCATCCCGGAGAAATATATCGCAGACGGCCCGGGCCGCATTGAAGCTTATAAGCGCATTGCCGCCATCCAGACGGCAGAGGACGCCGCCGATGTGCTGGACGAGCTCATCGACCGCTACGGCGAGCCGCCGCCCTCGGTGAGCGGTCTGGTCAACGTGTCGCTGGTGCGCGTGCAGGCCAGCCGCTGTGGGCGTGACCGAAGTGACCCAGAAAAAGGACACCCTCACCCTGCAGCTGGAAAGTCTGGATCTGCCCATGATCCGGGGCCTGCTGGTAGCCTTCAACGGCCGCGTCACCACCGGTGCAGGCAACCGGCCCTATCTTTCTCGGTCACCCTGCAGCCCGACGAAAAGCCGCTGGAGCTGCTGCAAAGCATCCTCAAGGCGATGGCAGAGATCCTGAATGGCGGAGAAAAATCCAAATGATCTGCCGCCGAGCCTGAGGGAGTTTTCAAAACAAACAATAGGAGCAACAACCATGAAAAAAGAAACTGCTTGCGCTGGTATGCGCACTTGCACTGACCGTCAGCCTTGTGGGCTGCGCACTCTCCACCCCGGACACCGTGGGCAAGATCGGCGATTTTGAGGTGACCAGCGGCCTGTACCTGCTGGCGCAGTACGAAGCCTATCAGCAGGCGGCGCAGCTGGCCGGCAGCGATCAGGACGCCTCGGATGTAAAAGCCTTTCTGAAAGAGACGATCACCACCGACTCTGACAGCGGCGAGACCGCCGTGGTGAGCGACTATGTGGCCCAGAAAGACGCAGGAGACCCTGGAAACGCTGGCCGCTGTGGATGCCCGCTTCAAGGCGCTGGGCGGTGAGCTGACCGACGAGCAGATTTCCACTGCCGACCGTTATGCCCAGCAGATGATGGACCAGTACGGCGACACCTACACCGCCAACGGCATCGGTCTGGAGACCATCAAGGCTGTATGAGCGCCTGCAGGTGGAGCACACCGCCCTGCTGGATATGGTCTACGGCCCGGACGGCGAGACCCCGGTGGAGGACGACGAGCTGACCAGCCATCTGGACGACAGCATGTACGAGATCTGCTACATCAGCATCCCGCTGTACAACACCAGCACCTACGCCTTTGCGGACGATGACCAGAAGGCCGAGATGCTCCGGCTGGCCCAGGCCGCTGCCGACAGCGTCAACGCCGCAGGCGGCGAGACGGTCTCGGATCAGGTGAGTGCCCCTGCATGAGGCCGCACAGAATGTCCTGCCGGACATCTACGCTGTGCTGGACGGCAAAACTTCCGACGACAGCGCCAGCGTCCAGACCGAGCTGCTGACCGAGAGCGATGTTGCTTCGGCCTTTACGCAGGAGGGTGCAGCCGATGCTCTGCGCAGCCTTTCCTACGGCGAGGCCGCTGCCGTGCAGATCAACAGCAACACCCTGCTCCTGATGGTGCGTGTAGACCCGCTGAGCGTTTCTTCGCTGGACGACCTGCGCAGCCAGGTCCTGAGCGATATGAAGGGCGGCGAGCTGGACGACGCACTGGCCGCAGGCGGTGCAGAGCTGGCACACGTCTGGACAGCTCCTGCCATGAACAAGCTGCCCGCCGCCAAGATCGTGAACCAGCGCCAACAGCGCCAACAGCTGAGAGCTGCGGGTTTTGCCAAAACCCCCCCAGTTTTCGCAGCGATGACTGAGGGAGTTTTTGGAAAACCCGGGCGTCAGCCGCGTTCACTTTTGCAAACTCTGCGGCAAGGGCGGCGTTCACCGAACGGACGGCGTTGGCGTCCGGCTTGATCTCGGCCCGGTCATAGGTGAACAGACCGTTCACCTCATCCTCCACATCCGTCAGCTGGGTGTACACCAGCGCCGAGAGTCCTTTTTTCAGCTGGGGCAGCACTGTGCCCAACTGCATTTTTTGCAGCGGGCGGTCAGGTCTGCGCGGCTCTTTGGCCGTGCCGTAGCCGTAGGTTTTGCCCGGTGCTTCGTGCCCCGGCATGGGCCATGCAATGCCGCCGTATTCACTCAGGGCCACGGTGCGCTTTCCGGGCTTTACATGCAGCGGATAGAAATAGTTGTGGATGGAGCACACATCTCCGCCGCCCTGATCATACCAACCGCTGGCCTCGTCCACAAGGCGGGTATCGTCCAGCGTGCGGATGGCCTGCACTGCCCCAGCCGCGTCAAACTGGCCCCCAGCCTTCGTTGAAGGGTACCCAGCAGCCGATGCAGGGATGGCAGCGCAGCGCCTCCACCGTGGCTTCCAGCTCCCGGCGGTATTCTTCCCGGCTGCTTTCTTTTCCGCGGCTCAGCAGGCCCCAGAGCGGCTCTGCATCGGGCAGGCGGCGCAGCAAGGGGCTGCAGCACATTGGTCAGGTAGGTGACGAACCACAGGTTGTATCTGCTGCCGCCGTTCACCATGTCCTGCCAGACCACAAGGCCCAGCCTGTCGCAGTGGTAATACCAGCGCTCCGGCTCGATCTTGGCGTGCTTGCGCAGCAGATTGAATCCCAGCGCTTTCACCTCGCTCAGCTCCCGCTCCACCGCCGCATCCGAAGGCGGGGTATACAGGCCCTGCGGCCAGTAGCCCTGATCCAGCAGGCCGTTGAGCAGGATGGGCTTTCCGTTCAGGCAGAAGCGCAGCACGCCCCGCGCGTCCGGCTCACAGCTCCACTTGCGCAGGGCAAAGTAGCTGTGCACGGTGTCGAACTGTTCCTCCCCTCCCCTGCGTGGTGCCCACGGTCAGGTCATAAAAACGGGGTATCCGGGCTCCACGGAAAGAAATGTTCCTCCGGGATGTTCAGCGTCACCTCGCCGTCCCGGTCCGCTTCGTCGCTGCCCCAGTCCTCGGCAATGGTCACGCCCCCGGCGCGCACCACCGCCCACAGGTTCACCGCGCCGCCGGGCATGGAAGTATGGGCTTTCACGGTCACGGTGCGGGCATCGTAGTCCGGCGTAACGGTGAGAGACTGGATGTAATTTTCCGGCACGCGCTCCAGCCAGATCGTCTGCCAGATGCCGCTCTGGGCCGGATAGAACATGCCGCCGGGCTTCAGGGTCTGCTTGCCCCGGGCCTGCGTGCCGCTGTCCGTGGGGTCCTGCACGGCCACCCACAGGCTGTTGCGGCCTGTGCCGTTGAGCTGGGCGGTGACATCCAGTGTGAAGGGCCAGTAGCCGCCCCGATGGCCGCCCACCAGATGGCCGTTCACCTGCACCGCACAGGCATCGTCCACCGCGCCGAAGTGCAGCAGCACCCGACCCCCTTCTCCCGGAGGGGGAGCAAAGGTGCAGTGGTAGTGCAGCCACTGGCCGGGCTGCAGGGTGCGGCCCACGCCGGAGGCCTTTGTTTCCGGCGAGTAGGGCACCAGAATGCTGCCGTCCCACGCAGCGGGGTATTCAGCCGTCTGGGTAATGGCGTACTTCCACAGGCCGTTCAGGTTTTCATAGCTGTCCCGGCGCATGGCCGGGCGAGGATATTCCGGGAGTGGGTGCATGGTTTCACCGCCTTTGATTTGTTGGTTTCATTCTAGCACAAGGCAGATGGCTTGTATAGACTGAGCAGCAACGATTTGGAATTGCCGCCGCGTTCGCTTTGGAAAATGGCACCCAGCGTCTGCAGCGGCCCTTGAGCGGGCCTTGCATCCTGCTGGCCACCGGCCCCACGCGATTACGCTCTGCACCGAAAGCATTTTCCACATACAAAAAGGCTGCTGCACCAAATGGCGCAGCAGCCTTTGTTTTTGCAATGATAAAACAGAAAACCTGAAGTCAGAGCTTACTCTTCGTCCTCATCATCCTCGTCATCCTCTTCGTCATCATCGTCCTCTTTCGGCTTATAGAAGATGCCGCTCAGGAAGATGCTGATGAAGTACAGCAGCACCATGGGGCCGGCCACCATGCACTGAGACACGATATCCGGCGGGGTGACCACAGCAGCGATGAAGAAGATGACCACGATGGCCACGCCGCGCACCTGCTTGAGGATCTGCGGGTTGATGATGCCCATCTTGGAAAGGATGATGGTGATCAGGGGCATTTCAAACACACAGCCGAAGATGATGAACATCGTCAGGCAGAGGTTGACGTAGCTCTCAATGCTGGTGGTGGTCTGGATGTACTCTGCGCCCTCGATGCCCGTGCTGAGGAAACGCAGCATGAAGGGCATCATGAGCTTGTAGGCGAACAGCACGCCCACGCAGAACAGGATAAGGCCCAGCAGCATGACCAGTTTGAAAAAGGTGCTCTCGCTCTTTTTCAGGCCCGGCTTTGCAAAGGCGTAGATGTTGTAAAAGGCCACAGGCACCGTTACGATCACACCGGCCAGAATGGACACCCGGAAGTACTGCATCAGTTTTTCCTGCGGGGCAATGGACACGAACTGGTAATAGTCGCGGCCCATGGCGGTAAGCAGATCGATCAGACGGTCTGCATACGCCAGCGAGACCACCACGCCCACCACAAACACCACCGCGCAGATGATCAGCCGGTTCCGCAGTTCTTTCAGATGGCCGGTCAGCGTCATGCTGCCGTCCTCTGCCATTACTTCGGCTTTTTTCTTTTTGCGCTTTTTGTTTGTAGCCACAATTACTCCTCGTCTTCGTCCTTCTTGGAAACCTGCTTCTCGGTCTTCTCCTCGGAATCATCGGAGGCCTTCCTCGTCCTCCATGCCCTTCTTGAAGCCGTTGATGGTCTTGCCGAACATCTTGCCCAGCTTCGGCAGGTTCTTGGGTCCAAAGATCAGCAGAGCGACGACCAGGATGATCAGCAGTTCGTTAGTACCAATACGCATAATAAAAATCTCCTTTTTACTTTGCCGCGCCGCGTGGCGGGCTTATTGCATGTATCAGGCAACCGCGGGCGCGGGTGCATCCAGTAAGTAATCAGTCCTTCGGCAGAACATCATTCTGACGAGGGTCTTCCTCCACCGGCTCGGCCGCAGGAGCAGCCTCGGCAGCTTCCTGTGCGGGAGCCGCTTCTGCAGCAGGCTCGGCCTTTTCCTCTGCGGGTGCAGCGGCAGGCTCAGCCTTTTCAACCGGGGCAGCGGGTTCTTCAGCCTTCTCGGCAGGTGCAGCGGTCTCCTCAGCGGGAGTGCTCTCCTCTGCCTTGGCGGCAGATGCAGCGTCCTCTTCCAGCTCTTCCACCGGCTCCTCGGTCAGCTCGGTCACTTCCTCGGCGGCTTCTGCCTTGGCAGCTTCCTCCTTGCTGGTCTTGCCGATACCGGTAAAGCTCTTGGTCACATCCTTGACGCTGTTGTCGATATCCTTCTTGATATCGGTCAGCGGGGCAACAGCTTCCTTCAGGGGAGCCTGGATTTCATTCAGCGGCTCCACAACGTTCTTCTGGATCTCCTCAGAAGCAGCGCCGGTGTACTTTTTCAGTTCACGCAGCATCTTGCCGATCTTCTTTGCGTAGACAGGCAGCTGATCCGGGCCGATGAACACGAACGCCACGATCACAATGACGACAAGTTCCCAAAAACCAATTTTCATACTAACTCGTTTCCTTTCCTGTGCGGCGGGACGTTTTCCGGGGCCGACGCACCTGCATTGCAGTGCGTGCCGCAAACCGTTCTTTGCCCTGTTCTTCGTCCGCTTCCGTGGGAGTTCGGCGCTCTTTGCGCCTGTGTTGCCCTACTTATACCGAAAAGTGGTGAACTCATTCTGAACAATATATGAATTTTTCATGAACGAGTAGGTGAACAGGGTGTTTTTATAAACTTATGATATTTTATAGTCAGTTTATTACAAATCGGATAGGATACAACAGTGCCAACTTTTCAAAACGGCTGTTCTCACAGTTCAAAAGTCATGCCAGCGCTTTGCGCAATACGTCCGGGCTGACAGAGCACATAAGATTGTAGGCATTCAGTACATCCGTGATAGCCTGACGATTTTGCTGCGTTAATACATAGTCATAGTTCTGATATCCGCTAAATCGGAAAATTGCTTCCTGTGAACTTAATGCATCCCGCAGCAGTTCAATATCGAAATCTTCTGCTCTTGTTACAAAACCCTCCACCCATTTGAGTTTACCCGTATTGATTTTACAAATATCTCGGCCGATCGCACTAAAGGCATCTTGATTATAAGTATATTTGTTATCCCCTACTCGCACGATGACCCTATTTGCATTTAGGAGTTCATCTCCAACATAGACAAAAGAAATCATTAAAACCAGTTCGTCTCTATCACCATAAACACGAATGCTCGGTGCAATCATACATAGCCCTGTATTCAGCGTACTCTCAACATAAGAATCCGATATTGTGTAATTATTTTCTACTCTATCGTGTTCGACATTCAATTTCGCCAGCGCGTCCTTGATGCCAAGAATCTGCTGTGCTTCGGCCAGCACATCAAAATTTGACACGCCCGCTTTAGAAGCATCGTCTAACTGGTTATAAGCATTGACAGCCTTTTCGACTGCACTGCGGTTCTCGCGCGTGACTGTCCCGATCTGTGCAATCAGCGTTTCCACTTCCTGCACCGAAGGCACTGCCGCAAAAGCCCCCATTGGCATTACCATCAGCATTATCAGCACTGTTACAAGGATCGCTGAAATTTTTCTCCGCATTCTTATCTCCTCCTATTCACGATTCAACTTCTGTATACGAAATATCTGCAAGTGCTTTTGCACGCACCTTCTCACTGGCATTCAGATACAGGTAATACGCATTCAACACATCTGTGATAGCCTGTCTATCTTCTTCCGGCATTTCGCATTCTACGAAAACCGGCTTTGCGGTGTTGTATTTTGCGAATGTCAGACCAACTTCATCCGATTCCACAATATCCACTAATGCATCCGGACAGAGCAGCCTTGACGGCCTGCTCGGCCAGAACAGAGCAGTGCACCTTGATGGGAGGCAGACCTTCCAGAGCTTCCACAACGGCCTTGTTGGTCAGCTTGAGAGCCTCGTCGATGGTCTTGCCCTTGATGAGGTCGGTGGCCATGCTGCTGGTGGCGATGGCGGCACCGCAGCCGAAGGTGAGGAACTTGACATCCACGATCACGTTGTTCTCGATCTTCAGGTACATGCGCATAATGTCGCCGCACTTGGGGTTGCCCACTTCGCCCACGCCGTTTGCGTCGGGGATCTCACCCACATTGTGCGGATTTGCAAATGCTCCATGACCTTTGCGCTATACATACTTGCCATAATTACTGTTCTCCCTTCAGGCTGAACTGGCGGGCCGTGTTCTGGCCCTGCAGCCACATACAACTCATAGCACGGCGGCGGGGGAATGACCTCCTCCAGCACGTCGCACAGATATTTTGCTTCTTCCATGGTGTTCTGCGGGCTAAAGGTGAACCGCATGGAACCGTGGCCGATCTCTTCAGGCACGCCGATGCTCAGCAGGACGTGGCTGGGGTCCAGACTGTCGGAGTTGCAGGCAGAGCCGGTAGAGGCGCAGATGCCGTGCATATCCAGATCCAGCAGGATGGTCTCGCCCTCCAGACCCGGGAAGCTGATGTTCACATTGTTGGGCAGACGGGGCTGCGGCCGCCGTTCAGGCGGGCTTCCGGGATGTTCTTGAGGACGCGGTCGATGACGTAATCGCGCAACTCGCTCTCGTGGGCCATGCGCTCATCCAGATGCGCCGTGGCGATCTCCAGTGCTGCCCATGGCAGCAATGCCGGCCACGTTCTCGGTGCCTGCACGGTGGCGGGCCTCCTGACTGCCGCCATCGATCAGGTTCTGGGGCCATACGCCCTTGCGGCAGTACAGGGCACCCATGCCCTTGGGGCCGTTGAACTTGTGGGCGCTCATGGACAGCATATCCACGCCCAGCTCCTTCACATCCACGGGGATGGCACCCACAGCCTGCACCGCGTCGGTGTGCATCCAGACACCGTGCTTGTGAGCGACCTCGGCAATCTCCTTGATGGGCTGGATGGTGCCGATCTCGTTGTTGGCCATCATGATGCTGACCAGCGCGGTATCGGGACGGATGGCAGCTTCCACGTCCTCGGGACGGATGTAGCCCTCGGCGGTGGGCTTGATATAGGTCACCTCAAAGCCCATGCGCTCCAGCGCAGCCATGCTGTGCATGATGGCATGGTGCTCAAAAGCGCTGGTGATGAGGTGCTTTTTGTTCTGGCGTGCCTTGGTGAAGGCAGTGCCCTTTACGGCCCAGTTGTCAGCCTCGGAGCCGCAGCTGGTAAAGAAGAGCTCAGCCGGACTTGCATTGATGGCCTTTGCCACCTGCGCACGGCCGGTGTCCACAAATTCCTTTGCCTCGTAGCCGATGCTGTAATGGCTGCTGGGGTTGCCGCAGGCACCGCTCAGGGCTTTGACCATCATTTCCAGTGCCTCGGGAGCACAGGGAGTGGTGGCAGCATTATCCAGATAAACCACTTTTTCCATGTTTTCCATAGGAATGATCCTTTCTTATTGAATGCGTCTGCGGGAGCCTTGAATGCCCTGTGCAGATGCGGAATCCTTTCAACGGATAAGTTATACCATATCATTCCCTAGTATGTCAATATGAATACTGGATTTTCGTGATTCAGTCACCTTTTTTGCCCTTTCCGGTCAGTTTTCCCAGTACCACCTTCCACTTGGGGTAGCCCCAGCGCTTATCCTCGGCAAAATCGTCCGCCAGCTTCCACGGAAAATTGCTGCCGTCAAAGTAAAGATTGCCCGTCTCGTCCACCCGGTCCAGCTTTTGGGGCAGATAGCTCTCGTCGTAATAGCTCTTGCGGCGGTCCGGCAGGTTCCAGTGGAGCGTGCCGTCCGGATCCATTCCGGACGCCCACACGCCAAAGACGAATGTTGCCGCCTCGCCGTAGCAGTGCTGCTCGAAGCGGATAGCGCCATCATAATAGAACTTGATGACCTCCAGCGTGCCGGATTCCTTTTTGCCGTCGCGGCCCAAGGTGGGGCGGTAGTCCTGCTGGTAGCGGCAGCCGCAGTGGCTGCCGGCACAGCGTTCTTATCCGGCAGCACCTCAGCCGCACGGCTCAGCACCTGACCCAGCGGCAGCAGCTTTGCGCCGGGGATGTGGCCCACGGCAAACTCGTCCGGCTCCCGGACATCCACGGCAGCCGCCTCGTGTGCATCCAGCAGACGGATGGCATCGGCAGCCGTGATCTTCTCAGTCATACTCTCACTCCTTATAGTATCCTTTTATCCATCCTATGATAACAGACCTTTTTTGTTTGCACAAGAGGATACCTTTGCAAAATCCGAGCAACGTGCTATACTATAGGAAGCAATAAGGAGAGGATCGCCATGAAATTTTCGACCAAAAGCCGTTATGCCCTGCGCCTGATGGCCGAGCTGGCACGTTATGCGCCGGGCACCACCGTGAGCCTGAAGGAGATCAGTGAGCGGCAGAACCTGAGCCTGAAATATTTGGAGCAGATCGTGACCCCGCTGGCCCGTGTGGGCCTTGTAAAAAGCGAGCGCGGCAGTCAGGGCGGCTACCGCCTGACCAAAGCCCCTGCCGACTACACCGCCGGCGAGATCCTGCGCGCCATTGAGGGCAGCGTGGCACCCATTCCCTGCCTTGGCAGCGAGACCAACGAGTGTCCCATGTGGGAGCAGTGCTTCACCCTGCCCTTCTGGACCGGCCTTGATGAGGTGATCAACCAGTATATCGACAGCGTAACGCTGGAACAGCTTTCCAGCCAGCTGCCTGCATCCGAAAAAAAAAGAAGGCTGTTGCAGCTGCGGCACGAAAAATGCCTGAATCTTGAAAGAAATGCTTGACATTCGCCTTTGCATCGGCTATAATAACAAAGCATTCAGCGAATGCCTATAGGGGTATAGCTCAGTTGGTAGAGCAGCGGTCTCCAAAACCGCGTGCCGTGAGTTCGAAACTTACTACCCCTGCCATAAACGCACAGGTTCTTCGGAGCCTGTGCGTTTTGTTTTTACAAAAAACACCCCGAAGTCCTAAGGCTTCGAGGTGTTTGCTGTGGAGCTGCTATCCAGATTCGAACTGGAGACCTCATCCTTACCAAGGATGCGCTCTACCAACTGAGCTATAGCAGCAAATGGCGACCCGGATCGGGCTCGAACCGACGACCCCCAGCGTGACAGGCTGGTGCTCTAACCAACTGAGCTACCGGGCCATGATCGCTCAAGTTTCGCGCGGCGCTTACCGCCGGAACGTGCTTTATTATATCGAAAAAGCGTCCGCTTGGCAAGCATGAATTTACGAAACACGCAAAAAAGCCTGAAAGAGCTGTTCAAAGCCCGCTCTGCCCTGTTCCGGACCCGCACAGCAGAAACGATCTACACAAAGAAAAACGCCCCGAAATCTTTCGACTTCAGGGCATCTGAACTGGAGCTGCTATCCAGATTCGAACTGGAGACCTCATCCTTACCAAGGATGCGCTCTACCAACTGAGCTATAGCAGCGCAATCACAGCTCAGTTATAATACCACAGTTTCCACCGTTTGGCAAGAGGTTTTTGCAAAAAAATCTGGATTTTGCAAAAAAGTCGTTTTTACGAAAAAACTCCCCCAGTCTGCTTACGCAGACAGTCCCCTCGGAGATGGGGCCTTTGGCAGTACGGACAACTTTCCGGTTTTGCCAAGGGCTCCCTCTCTGAGGGAGCTGGCATCGCGCAGCGATGACTGAGGGAGTTTTACTTTATCACTCGATCAGGCCGTTCAGCAGGGACAGGCACTTGCGGCTGTGCAGCTTGCGGATGGCCTTGGCTTCGATCTGGCGCACACGCTCACGGGTGACGCCGAAGTCGCGGCCCGACCTCTTCCAGCGTGCGGGGACGGCCATCGTCCAGACCAAAGCGCAGGCGGATGACCTTTTCTTCACGGGGGTCAGGCTCTTGAGGGCCAGATTGATCTGCTGGGCCACCATGGCGCGGTCAGCGGCCTTGCCGGGTGCCTCGGCGTTCTCGTCGGCCACGAAATCGCCCAGAGAGGAATCCTCTTCCTCACCCACGGGGCTTTCCAGACTTGCAGGCTCCTGTGCCATGCGCTGGATCTCACGCACGCGCTCCACGCTCATGTCCATGGCCTTTGCCAGCTCTTCCGGGGTGGGCTCATGACCGTTCTGGTACACCAGCTGATTGGTGGCCTGCCGCATGCGGTTGATGGTCTCCACCATGTGCACCGGAATGCGGATGGTACGGGCCTGATCCGCAATGGCGCGGGTGATGGCCTGACGGATCCACCAGGTCGCATAGGTGGAGAAGCGGAATCCGCGGTCGCAGTCAAACTTCTCCGCAGCCTTGATCAGGCCGATGTTGCCCTCCTGGATCAGATCCAGGAATGCCAGATTGTGGCCCACATGCTTCTTGGCAATGGACACCACCAGACGCAGGTTTGCCTCGCTCAGGCTGCGGCGGGCATTCAAGCCGTCGCGGCGGGTCTTGAGCAGCTCTGCGCGCTTTTCGTCGGTCAGGGGGCCGTTCTCCACGGCCTCCATGGCTTCCTCTTCTGCGGCCTTTTCCTCGGCATCCTCGGTGGGCTTCTCGTTGCCTTCCTCGTCCAGATCCTCGGTATAGCTGCGGCTGTTCTCATCCTCTTCAAAGGAGAAGCGGGCGCTGTTTTTTTGATGTACTCCGGCCCGCCGTACTTCTGACGGTCGGCCTGCAGGATATGCGCCGCCTCGGCACCGGCATGGATGCGGCGGCTCAGCTCCACCTCCTGCTCCGCGCTCAGCAGCGGGATCTGGCCGATCTGCTTGAGGTAGTTCTTAACGGGGTCGTCCAGCAGTTCGTCCATGGCAGCCTTCAGGTCTGCAGGGTTCTCCTCGCTCTGCTCTTCCTCGTCCTCGCTGATGCCCATATCATCGTTGTTGTTCTCGGCGCTCTCCCCCTCCGCCATGATGCTGTCCACATCCAGCATCGGCGCCGTGTCCTCTTCCAGCACCTTGATCCCGCGTTCTTCCAGAAGGGTATAGAGCGTTTCCTCATCCATTCTGCACTGTGCAGCCAGCGCCTTGGCCTCCTTGGCCGAAATGGTGCCTTCGCCTTTCGTCAACAGTTCCTTTAAAGTCATGCCCATTTTGCTCTCTCCTTCTTCGGGGATGCTCCGGGGAAAATCCTGTAATAACGTGTTCCTGCGCATCAGATCACAAGTCCTCCGTTCACACCGAACACCTGTCCGGTGATGTAGCCGGCATCCTCGCCCGCCAGAAAAACCAGCAGCTTTGCCACTTCGTCGGCGGTGCCAAGGCGGCCCACCGGGGTCTCCTCGGCCAGCGCGGCCTTGTCCTCGGCGGTAAAGGCTGCCATCATATCGGTATCAATGACCCCGGGCGCAACACAGTTCACTGTGATGCCGCTTGGGCCTTCTTCTTTGGCCAAAGCCTTGGTCAGGCCGATCAGGCCCGCTTTGGCGGCGGAATAGTGCACTTCGCAGCTGCCGCCGGTCTGGCCCCACATGCTGCTCACCGTCAGGATGCGTCCGGCCTTGCGGCGGATCATGCCCGGCAGCGCCAGCTGACACAGGTGGAATGCACCGGTCAGGTTCACGTCCAGCATATGCTGCCACTCTTCCGGGGTGATGTCGGTGAACAGCTTCTGCTGGGCGATGCCCGCATTGCTCACCAGCACATCCACACGGCCCAGCGCCTGTTCTGCGGTGCGGAACGCAAGCTCGCAGCTGGCGCGGGATGCCACATCGCACTGCACGGCGGTGATGCCGGGCAGCTGTTTTTCCAGTGCTGCAGCGGCTTTGGCATTGCTGTGGTACAGCACCGCCACGCGGTAGCCCGCCGCATAAAACGCCCTGGCCGCAGCGGCACCAATGCCGCGGTCGCCGCCGGAGATCAGCACGCCCCGGCCATTGGGCTGACCTGCCGCGCCTCTTCGGCTGCCGGTGTTTTCTCCGGCTCTTCCTGCACAGGCTCCGGCATTTCCGGCTGCGGGCAGGCTGCGGGCAGGTTTTTCCAGCACCATCACCCGGGTGGGTTCGTCCACCACGGGTGCCGGTGCCGCCTTTCGGCTTTGGCGGTACGGGCGGTTCCTGTGCAGCCTGTTCCGGCTGCGGCTCCTCACCCGACAGATTGAACGTCAGTTCAAATTCATCTTCGTACAAGAGTATAGTCCTCCTGTCGTGATCTCTGCACAGCAGCTGTGCGCCGTGCAGGAGATGTCTGTGCCGCCCATCGCCGCCCGGTCAACGTCCATTTCTTTTCCGGTCAAAGTCCGGTGCTCGGGGCGACAGACAGCTGCATAAGATGGGTTTCGACAAAACACCATTAAATAATATAGCACAATTTGCCGAAAAAAGAAAGTGGAAGCCGCCTACTTTTTCACGCAGCTTCCACTTTTTACGGTTTTTCATATTCTGCCCCGGTCATACCGGCGGTTTCCACTTCGGCTTTGCCGCAAGCCGTGCCCGCAGGTCCTTGAAAAACGCCTGCAAAAGCTCCTGTGCCTCCTCTGCGCGCAGACCCCTGCTCCACCACCGGGTGGTGGTTGAAGGGCATTGCAAACAGGTCGGTCACACTACCGCAGCAGCCCGCCTTGGTGTCTGCCGCGCCGTATACCACCCGCCGGATGCGGCTGTTGATGATGGCCCCGGCGCACATGGGGCACGGCTCCAGCGTGACGAACAGCTCGCACTCCCACAGCCGCCAGCCGCCCAGCTTTTTGCAGGCGGCATCAATGGCCAGCAGCTCTGCATGATGCAGTGCGTTTTTTTCGGTCTCGCGGGTGTTGTGGGCGGCAGCTACCACTTCGCCGTTGCGGGCCACCACGGCCCCCACCGGCACCTCGCCCAGTGCAGCCGCCTTGCGGGCTTCTTCCAGCGCAAGGCCCATCAGTTCAGAATCGGTCATAGGTTCCCCTTTATCCTGCTGCAAAAACCAGCAGATTATTCAATGCATGCAAAAGCATCCCCGGCCATACCCTGCCGGTGCGTTCACGAAGTGCGCCCAGCACAAGGCCGCCGCCAAGCGCCCACGCCATGCCCGCCGGGGTGCCGTGCTGCCCCGCAAACAGTACCGCCTGCAGCGCCGCGGCCTGCCATCTGCCCAAGGGCTGCGCCAGCTGCTGGATGGCCCCGCGGAACACCAGTTCCTCCACGACAGGTGCAGCGATGCAGTGGTGCACAAAACTCAGCGCCCGGGCGGCATCCCCGGCCGGGGCAGGCAGAAATGCCAGCACTTTGCCTGCCAGCAGGTAGGCCAGTGCGCAGCCGAACGCAGCCAGCAGCGCCCTTGTTTTTGCCATTTTGCTCCATGGCCTGCCCTCCCTGCCGTGCAGTTCTCAGCGCCTATCTTATCATAAGCCATTAGCGGCTTTTACGCAAGTATTTTTGCGCTGGGACGAAGCAATTTTCGCTCAGGCAATTGACTTTTCCCTGTGGATTCTGGTATAATGTTTTCCCGACCTTTTATTGCAAAAAGCGTCGGGAAACATGATTGAATTTGTTTTTACCGGAAATCCGGAGGTATTTTTATGATCCGTATTCTCACCGATTCTGCGTCCGACATCCTGCCCGCCGAAGCCGAGCAGCTGGGTGACCGTGATCCCTCTGAACGTGACGCTGGAGGATGGCAGCATCCTGCGGGACGGTATCGACATGACCCCCACCGAGTACTATGACCATCTGGCTTCCTGCCGCAAGCTGCCCACCACCAGCCAGCCCAGCCCGGAACTGTTCGAGAAGTTCTATCTGGAAGCCGCTGCCGCCGGGGACGAAGTGCTGGGCATCTTCCTGTCCCACGAGCTGTCCGGCACATGGCAGTGCGCAAAGCTGGCCGCAGACCTCGCCAATGTGGACAACGTGCTGTTTGTGGACAGTGCCACCGTGTGTCTGGGCGAATCGCTGCTGGTGCGCCTGGCCGTGCAGCTGCGTGACGCAGGCAAGACGCTGGTGCAGATCGCCACCGATCTGGAGCACGCCAAGGAGCATCTGCATCTGGTTGCCGCCATCGACGATCTGAAGTATCTGCGCAAGGGCGGCCGCCTGCCCGCCGCTGTGGCCGTGGCCGGCGGCATGCTGGGCATCAAGCCCCTCATCACCATCAAGGACGGTAAGGTAGCCATGGCCGGTAAGGCACGCGGCCTGCCCGGCGCTTACGTTGCCCTGTTCAAAAAGGTCGAAGAGCTGGGCGGCATCAGCCCGGACTTTGCCGCTGTTGCCGGTTATTCTTCCAGCCTGCGGGAAGTGCAGCCCATCGAGAACTACTTCCGTGAAAATCTGCACATGGGCGAACCGCTGGTGCGCCAGATCGGCTGCGTTATCGGCACCCACGCAGGCCCCGGTGCATTTGGTCTGGCATTCTTTGACAAAGGGCTGGTGCTGGAATAAGCGACCACCGAAAAAGATCATCCGAGCAAAGTCGGGCAGCCTGCGGGCTGCCCGGCTTTTTTTTTTAGGGGGTGAAGCTCCGGAATCGGGCGCAAACTGCCAGTCCCCGAAAAAAGGTTTTGACTGCTGGCCGTTTGCCAGCTCCCCCCGGAGAGGGAGCCTCCTGGCGCGCCGGATCGGCGCCCTCACAGCACTGTCCGAGATGAGCTTGCCCAGCAGGAGCACCAGCACCACGAGCATCATGGGACGGATAAAGCGCGCACCCTTTTTCAGGGCGAAATGGGACCCCAGCAGGTTGCCCAGAATGTTGCTGACGGCGCAGGGGATGCCGATGTGGAACACCACCAGACCGTTCATCAGATAGGTGAAGAGGCTGGCGTAGTTGCTGGCGAGGTTGAGCACCTTGGCGTTGCCGTTGGCGGTGCGCAGGTCGAAGCCCATCAGGCTGGTGAAAGCGATGATGGCAAAGGTTCCGGTGCCTGGCCCCACCATGCCGTCGTCCAGACCGATGCCAAAGCCGATGCCCAGAGCCAGCAGGGCCTTTTTCAAATTCAGGGTGCCGTCGTCCCGGTTCTCGTCCGGCAGGTCGCGCTGCCACAAAATGACCACCGCCGCCACTGGCAGGATGAGGAACATCATGGTGCGCAGCAGTTCATCGCTGAGCAGCAGCACGATATGCGCCCCCAGTGCACTGCCCGCAAAGCTGCCAATGGCTGCAAGGATGCCCACCTTCAGGTTCATGGCACCGTTTTTAAAAAAGTTGGCTGTGGCAAAAGTGGTGCCGCAGGCGGCGCTGAATTTGTTGGTAGCATAGGTGTAGTGGGGCGGCAGCCCGGCAAACAGATAGGCCGGCAGGCTGATAAGACCGCCGCCTCCGGCTGCCGAATCCACAAAGCCTGCAAAGCCCGTCATCAGAACGAGAAACGCCATCATCCATGGCGAGAGCGTGATCCCCATTGTTATAATTCTCTTTTATTTTTCCAGTATTTTGTTCTTTAGAACGTGCGTCTCAGGACAGGGACAGTCGGCCCTCACAGGCCAGCACCTGATCCAGGATCATCCGCGGACGCGGGCACCGTACACCATGGCGGGGTGTTCATTGTACTCGATGATATCGTGAAAATCCTTGTTCATCAGCACGATGACATACTCGCCGTAGGGGGGTATGGACGATGCCGCCATCGTTGCGGCAGGCGTTCATGCTGCCGCTCTTGCTGGCCACCCAGATGAGCTCCGGCGCGCCGGTCTCCTCGCAGTCCAGATAATACCGGGGAAAATCGTGGGTCAGCATGGTGTTGTAGTGCTGCTGGCGCAGGATGGCAAGCATCTCTGCGCTGGCTTCCCGGCTGACCAGCTCCCCTTTTGCAATGCGGGCGAACAGCGCCGCGTAGTCGCGCGGCGTGGTGGTGCCAAGCTGGCGGTAACGGTCAAAGTGCAGCGGATTGTGCAGCACCGTATGGACAAAGCCCAGCTCCCGGATGCAGGCGTTGATGGTGTCCAGCCCCAGATAGTCGATGAGCATGTTGGTGGCGATGTTGTCCGAACAAATGATCATCATGGTAGCGGTATCCTTCACCCGGAGCGTTGCTCCCACCCCCAGCGCCCGCAGCATGCCGCTGCCGTCCACAAACTGGATCTGCTCATAGGTGATCTCTTCGGCAAGGTCTGCCTTTGCCGCGCTGCGCCTGCAAATACAATGCAGCGAGAATAAACGCCTTGATGGTGGATGCCGTCTCAAATTCTTCGTCCGCGCCCACCTCCACGGTATGGCCCTGCAGGTCGTCCACGAACACGCTCATTTTGCCCTGATAGCAGTACAGTTCCGCAGCAATGCGCTTTTCCAGCGTCATATTTTTATCCATATCGGCATATTCTCCGTTGTTATTACAGATTTTCCTCAAAAAAGCGCATGGCGTTGCGGAAATAGACCCCCTCCACCTCGTCCTCGGTGAAGCCCTCTTTGCGCAGGGCATCCGCCAGCAGCGGCAGGAAGGCAGCATTTTCCAGCTGGTGGGGGCCATCGATGCCATCAAAATCGCTGCCAAGGGCAATCATCTGGGCACCGCCCACCTGTTTGTAGTGGGCCGCATGCTTTGCAATGAGCGCCGCTGTGCTGCGGCAGCGTTCCGGGTGGGTGGGGTCGGCGTCCAGAAAGGGCGCATAGTAGTTCAGGCCCGCAATGCCGCCGCGCTCGCCAGCGCACGGATCATCTCATCGGTCAGGTTGCGGGTGTGGGGTGCCAGTGCGCGGCAGTTGGAGTGGCTGGCCGCAAAGGGGCGGGTGCCGTGTTCCACGATGTCCCAGAAGCCCCGATCAGAAAGATGGCTCACGTCCACGATCATATGCAGGCGCTCCATCTCGGCCAGAAATGCAAAGCCCGTTCCGGTCAGACCCTTTTCGGTCTGGGGCACCAGCACGCCGCCGGGGTTCCGCTGCGGGCTTGCCAGCTCGTTTTCGTGGTTCCATGTCAGGGTCATCATGCGCACGCCCAGCTCATACATCCGGCGCAGCACCCCCACGCTGCCCTTGCAGCAGGCGCCTTCCTCGATGGTGAGCATCCCGCTGATCTTTCCCGCCGCAGCATTCCGGCGGATGTCTGCCGCCGTGTACACCGGGCAATGCGTCCGGGTATGCCGCCATGATCCACTTGAACCAGTCGATCTCTTCCAGCGCTGTCACCAACGGGTCCGCTCCGGGCGTTTTGTCACCCAGATTGACGAATGCTGCAAAGCACTGCAGCAGATAATCGCCTTTTTGTAATTTTTCAAGGTCGATGTGCAGATCGTTCTGCGCGCAAAACTCTTGGGCTGTCCCGCATGTTCGGCTTTGCGCAGCTCGCTGAGGGTGTCACAGTGCAGATCCCAGACTTTCATGGCAGTCTCTCCTCTTTATTCTTCCTGCAGCAGCTGCAGCAGCTCTTCCGGCTTCATGGACAGGATCGCTCCGTCTGCCGAGCCGGTGACCGTCTCGGCAAGGTCCTGCTTTGCCTGCTGCAGCTCCACGATCTTTTTTTCTTCAATGGTGTCCTGCGCAATGAGCTTGTACACCTGCACCGGATTGCGCTGGCCGATGCGGTAGGCGCGGTCTGTGGCCTGATTCTGCGCAGCCACGTTCCACCATGGGTCGTAGTGGATGACGATATCTGCCGCCGTCAGGTTGAGGCCGGTGCCGCCTGCCCGCAGCGAGATGAGGAAGACACTCACCTCGCCGCCGTTGAACCGGCGGACCAGCTCCGCCCGCACGGGCTTGGGCGTGGAGCCCTGTAACGTGAAGTGGCTGATGCCCTCTTCGTCCAGCCGTTTGGCCAGCAGCTCCAGCATGGAGGTAAACTGGCTGAACAGCAGAATACGGTGTCCGCCCTCCACAGCAGCCGTCACCAGCTCCATGCAGGCGTCCAGCTTGGCGCTGCCGCCGTCCCAGTTGTCCGCCACAAGGCGGGGGTCGCAGCAGATCTCCCGCAGGCGCATGAGCACTGCGAACACCGCCATTTTATCCTCGGGCTTGGCAGCGCGCAGCTTTTTCCCGCGCGTCCACCACAGCGGCAAGGTAGAGCTTGCGCTGCTGCTCGTCCAGCTCGATGCGGTGGAGATTCTCGGTCTTGGGGGGCAGCTCTTTGAGCACCTCGGACTTCATGCGCCGCAGGATGAACGGCCCGGTGAGCTGGTTCAAACGGCGCAGTGCGTCTTTGTCGTCCTCCTGCACGATAGGCTTTTCAAACCGGGCGCAGAAGGTCTTGTAGGGCGGCAGATACCCCGGCATCAGGAAGGAGAAGATGCTCCACAATTCGCCCAAGCGGTTTTCCACCGGGGTGCCGGTAAGGGCAAACCGCACTTTGCTGTTCACCCCGCACACCGCCTTGTACTTTTGGGTAGTGTGGTTCTTGATGGCCTGCGCTTCGTCCAGAATGCAGGCGTAGAATTGCCTGTTGCCCGTTGTAAAGCTCCTCGTCCCGGCGCATCAGGTCATAGCTGGTCACCACAAGGTCGGCTTCCGCCCACTGCTTTGCCAGCTCGGCACGGTGGGCTGCGTCGCCGTCCACCGCCACACAGATGAGCTGCGGCGTGAACTTTTTGCATTCCTCCTGCCAGTTGAGCACCAGCGATGCCGGGCAGACGATGAGGCTGGGCAGGCGCTGGCCGCTTTCCTTCATGGCCAGCAGGTAGCTGAGCACCTGCACCGTTTTGCCAAGACCCATATCATCGGCCAGAATGCCGCCCATACCGTAGCCGTCCAGCGTGCGCAGCCAGCGGTAGCCGTCCCTCTGGTACTTGCGCAGCACATTGTGCAGGCTTTCCGGCGGGTATACTCGCTGTCCTTCACGGCGTGAAAGCTGCGGCTGATGCGGCGGAACGCATCGTCGCGGTTGAAAGCGCAGGCCGTTCTGGGCCGAGAGCGCCCAGTCGAGACTGGGTGCACGGTAAAGCGGCAGTTCGGCGTGGCCGCTCTTGAGCTTGGCCCCGGAAAGTTCCAGTGTATCGTTCAGTTCATCCAGCCCTTCCAGACTGTCGTCCAGCCGCAGCAGACGGCCGTCCCGCAGGCGGTGGTAGCGCTTTTTCTGGTGCAGGGAGCGCAGCAGGTCTTTCAGCTCTGCCACCGGGAACTCGCCGGTATCCACTTCCAGATCCAGCACACTGCCGTGCACCGAAACGCCCACCGTGATGCGGGGCGGCGCGGCCTGCAGGCTGCGGAAGGCATCCGTCAGGTATACTTCACCCTCGGCCAGCAGGGCCGGCACGCCCTCCTCCAACATGCGGTAGATCTCGTCCTCGTCAGCGGTGCCGTACACTTCCTCTCTGCCGCCCACGCCGGGCTGCAGGTAGGAAGCCAGCAGCCGCTTTCCACGGCTCTCGGCCCGCACATCCCGCAAAAAGCCCTGCCGGAGACGGCACGAACGGCGTGACCTTATCCCCCCGTACAAAAACTCCGCGTGGGCTTCGATGCGGAAGCTGTCCGGCGCGTCCAGATAGAACTGCACCACCGGTTCCAGCGGGATCTGGTTCAGCAGCAGGCGTTCCGGGTCCACGATGTTCAGCCTGCTGCCCAGCTCCGGCAGCACATAGCTGCAAAAGGCGGTGGCATCTGCGTTTGTAAAAAACAGGCTCTTGCCGCCCAGCGCCTGCAGCGCAGGCAGGATGCGGGTACAGCCGGGCCGCTGCAGCCGCCAGAGCGTATCCTCGCTGAACAGGTAATCATAATCCAGCCCCTGCACAGCGGAAAGTGCGGGTTCGCCTTCCACCTGCACGCCGCCGCGGCTGCGTGCCACGGTCAGGGTGACTGCGGGCAGACCCTTCCCGCAGCTCGTAGCCGCCCAAAAAACCGGTATGCTCGTACAGCTGCACAAGGTCATCAAAGATCTCGCCGGTCAGGATCATGCCTCCCGCCGGGCCTTGTTCGGCCCCGCCGTACACCCGCACGGCGGCTTTGTCCATGCTCTGCCTTGCGTTCACCTGACGGCGCAGCAGCTGCAAAAAAGCGCACGGGACTCTTCATCAAAGGCATCCCACCGGTGCACAAAAGCCAGTGCCTTGCCGTAGCTGACGCTTTGCCCATCTCGACGGCTTCCATCAGGTTCGGGATGCTTTTTACCACATACTGCCGCCCGCCGTCCGAGATGCGCAGCCGCAGCCATGGCTGTGCGCCGGGCACGAGGGTCAGCTCCGGTTCCAGATGGGCAAAGCCGGTGCGCTGGGCGGTCTCGTCCCACCAAGGTTTTCAAGGGCTGCTTCCTTGTAGGTATCCAGCAGCCTGCGGGCCTCGTGATCCGACACCGGCGTTTCGCCGTGCCACTTTTTTCCAAACAGCATTTCCAGCCCGGAGGCATAGCTGTCCCGCCGGGCCGGTTCGGGTCCCAAGGCCCGCCGCGTGCCGCGCACAACACCGGGAATCGCATCCGGCTTTGCCGCCGGTGCAGGGGCATTCTTTTCGGCATCGTCCAGCAGCAATGCGCCGATATGCTTGCAGTAGGTGCCCTCGCCGTTCTGGTTATACGGGCAGCTGCAGGACGCACTGACAAAGCTGCCGTTCTCTCGCAGCCATGCCTGCGTATAGTAATAGCTGCCGCCGCTGCCCTGTACCATGGCCGAAATATGCCGCACGCCATCGGCGTTCACGGTACAGGTGCGCTGCTGGATGCGCTTGCGGTATTTCTTGGCCCGCTCAAAAATGTTATCGCCCAAAAGCGTGCGGATCTCGTCTGCATCCATGGCTGTTTCCTCCCGGTTTGGCTGTAAAACCTTCTTATCTTATAAGAATACCGCACCCGCACCCCGGATGCAAGAGGGATCTGCCGCCCAATTTCCATACAAAAAATCCCGCTCCTTTTCAGGAACGGGATCATTTTACGATCTTGGAATGCTGCGGGGATCACTTGGCAGTCTTGCCAAGCTCAGCATCCGTCTCAATGGCGCGCTCACGGATCTTTTCCAGCGTCTGCTCACTGAGGATATGCTCTGCCTTGCAGGCATCTTCGGCGGCGGTCTTTTCGTCCACGCCCAGCTGCATAAAGAAGTGGGTCAGCAGACGGTGACGGCTATAGATGCGCTCTGCGATCTCGCGGCCCGGTGCCAGCAGGGTCAGGTTGCCCTCGCCGTCCACCGCGATATAGCCGTTCTCGCGCAGGTTTTTCATGGCAATGCTGACGCTGGCTTTGGTAAAGCCCAGCTCATTGACCACGTCGATGGAGCGCACACGGCCCATCCGCTGGGTGAGCATCAGGATCTTTTCAAGATAATCCTCTGCGGATTGGTGGATCTGCATGGTATGTTTGCCTCCTGTCTGTGCCGGGATGCAAAGCACCACGGTTTCATATAGTACAAGATATCACACTTTTTGCCGATGTGCAAGCAATTCGCGGAAGTTTGTTAAAACAAACCAAATTTATCCTGCGCAAATCTGCTGTTTTGCCGGTTTTTAGCCGGTCGGCCGCGTTTGCATAAAAAGCAGTTTTGTGCAAAGGCGATAAATTATTTTGCTTCCAGATATGCCGCCGGGCCGGACTGGTACAGGTCGCCGCCGTGGGCATCCAGGATCACCGTCAGCGGCATATCCTTTCACAGTCAGGCGGCGCACGGCTTCACAGCCAAGGTCCGGCCACGCGATGACTTCCAGCGTCTGCACGCTTTTTGCCATCAGCGCACCGGCCCCGCCAAGCGCTGCCAGATACACAGCCCCGTTGCGCACCACAGCTGCCTTTACAGTATCGTCCCGCTTGCCCTTGCCGATCATGATCTTGTTGCCAAGGTCCAGCAGGCGGGGGCTCATGGCGTCCATACGGCCGCTGGTGGTGGGTCCCTGCCGAGCCGATCACCTGGCCCGGGCGTTCCGGCGTGGGGCCAACGTAGTAGATGGCGCTGCCGGTCAGATCAAAGGGCAGCGGTTCGCCTTTTTCCAGCGCTTCGGTCATCCGCCTGTGGGCCTGATCGCGGGCGGTGTACACCACACCGGAAAGCAGCACGGTGTCGCCCGCCTTGAGCGGGGCAAGATCCTCGGCCGTGCAGGGAGTCGTCAGTCTGTATTCCATCTTTGCCCCTCCTTACAGTTCTGCGCTTGCACGGCGGGTCACATGGCAGGAAATATTCACCGCCGCAGGCAGGCCCGCCACATGGGTAGGCATCTGCTCAATGGCAAGGCCCAGACAGGTGGTCCTGCCGCCAAAGCCCCTGCGGGCCGATGCCCAGCTCGTTGATGGCGGCAAGCAGCTCCTGCTCCAGCTGTGCGTAATAGGGGTCCGGGTTAGGCACATCCAGCGGACGCAGCAGGGCCTTCTTTGCCAGATACGCCACCTTGTCAAAGCTGCCGCCCACGCCGATGCCCAGCACGATGGGCGGGCAGGGGTTGGAGCCTGCCAGCTTCACCGTGTCCAGCACGAACTTTTTGAAGCCCTCCACGCCGTCGGCAGGCTTGAGCATTTTGATCTGGCTCATGTTCTCGCTGCCAAAGCCCTTGGGTGCCACCGTGATGCGGCAGCCCTCGCCGTCCACCAGATGCACCGTGATGGCCGCCGGGGTGTTGTCGCCGGTATTGCCCCGGCGCAAAGGGTCTGCCACGATGCTTTTGCGCAGGTAGCCGTCGGTGTAACCCCGGCGCACGCCCTCATGGATGGCAGCTTCAAAGCTGCCGTCAATGTGCACATCGGTGCCCAAGCTCCACAAACACGCAGGCCATGCCGGTATCCTGACAGATGGGCAGGTTTTTTCTTTTGGCGGCGGAAAGGTTCGACCACAAAAGGTCGAGAGTGTCTCTTTGCCAGCGGCCACGGCTCTTCCTGCCGGGCCTTGTCCAGCGCCGCCTGCACGTCCTGCGGCAGGCGGGTGTTGGCTTCGATGCACAGCCGTGCAACGGTATCCGTGATCTCCTGTGCGGAAATGGTTCTCATAAACGCTTCCTCCGCTTACAGACGGGCAACGCCGGTCTCGCGGGCAGCCTTTGCCACGGCATTTGCCACAGCCTCGGCCACGCGGGGGTCGAACGCGCCGGGGATGATGTTCTCCTCGCTGCGGTCGGCATCGGTGATGAGGTCGGCGATGGCGTAGGCTGCAGCCAGCTTCATCTCATTGTTGATGTCCCGGGCGCGCACGCTCAGTGCGCCCTTGAACAGGCCGGGGAAGCACAGCACGTTGTTCACCTGATTGGGGAAGTCGCTGCGGCCAGTGGCCATCACCCGCACGCCACCTGCCTTGGCCTCGTCCGGCATGATCTCCGGGGTGGGTTGGCCATGGCAAAGACGATGGCATCCTTGTTCATGGTCCTGCACAGCTCAGTGGTCAGGATGCCGGGCTTGGACACGCCGATGAACACATCGGCACCGGCAATGGCTTCTTTCAGGCCGCCCTTGATCTGGCGGGGGTTGGTCACCTCACCCAGCCAGTTCTTGTGGGCTTCGGCGCTGTTGCAGCCCTTGTACAGGGTGCCGAACTGGTCCACTGCAATGATGTCCTTTGCACCGGCGGTCATAAGCATCTTGATGATGGCCGTACCGGCGGCGCCGGGGCCGTTCAGCACGATGTGCACATCTTCCATCTTCTTGCCCACCACACGCAGGGCGTTGATGAGGGCAGCAGTAACGACGATAGCAGTGCCGTGCTGGTCATCGTGGAACACGGGGATGTCCAGCTCACGCTCCAGTGTTTCTTCGATCTCAAAGCATTCGGGGCTCTTGATATCCTCCAGATTGATGCCGCCAAAGGTGGGCGCAATGGCCTTGCAGGCAGCAATGACGCTGGCAGCGTCGTGGGCATCGATGCAGATGGGGAAGGCATCCACGCCGCCGAACTCCTTGAACAGCACCGCCTTGCCCTCCATGACCGGCAGACCGGCCTCCGGGCCGATATCGCCCAAGCCCAGCACAGCCGTTCCATTGGAAACGACAGCCACCATGTTGCCCTTGAAGGTGTACTTATACACGTCGTCGGGGTTTTCCTTGATCTTGCGGCAGGGCTCTGCCACGCCGGGAGTGTAGGCGGTGGACAGGTCGTCGCGGGTAGCGACCTCCACCTTGCTTACGATGCCCACCTTGCCTTTGTGGGTCTCGTGCATTTCCAGAGCAGCTTTATTGTAATCCATTTGAATTTCCTCCAATATCTTCCGTCGTCGCCCTCTCCCTCGCACAGCGATGACGGAAGAGGAACTCCTCCAGTCTCGCATACGCTCGACAGCCCCCTCAGGGAGGGGCCTTATGTTCCCGGAAGGCTCACTTATTTTTATTGTAACAGAACCGCCCGCCCATTTCCACCGCTTTTTTGGTCACTTTTGCGCCTGTAGACGGGCAAAAGTGATACAAACCCGCCGCAGGATTTGTGGAAATTTTGCAAAAAAACTTTCCTTTTGCCGTCAGAACGTATATAATAAATGGGTATCTGTTCTGCCTGTACCGGTCTTTTGCATGTGCATCAGGCCGATTTTTATGGAGGTATTTCTTTTGAAAAACAACACCAAAAACTCCTGTGCATCCTGCTGGCCATCGCCGCAGTGGTGTGCGTCATTTTGCCTGTTTCATGCTGACAAAGCACAAGCAGACCGACAGTGCTTCTTCGGCTTGCCGCATCCGTCTCGCAGTTTGGTTCTGTTGCCGACTTCGACTACGAGGCCTTTGATTACAGCGATGGTCTGGATGAAAACGGCTATTGGAGCGGCATCAAAGCGCTGGACTATGTGACCCTGCCGGAGGACTTCGGCTCCATTGCCCTGAAGGAGAACGACCTGACCCCCACCGAAGATGAACTGCAGCAGCAGGTGGACAACCTGCTGAACCAGTACACCACTTCCCAGCCCGTTACCGGCCGTGCCGCCCAGAGCGGGATGTTGCCAACATTGATTACGCCGGCACCGTGGACGGAGTGGCCTTTACCGGCGGCACTGCCACCGGCTACGACCTGACCGCTTGGCAGCGGTTCCTTCATCGATGGCTTTGAGGACCAGATCATCGGGCACAATGTGGGCGATACCTTTGACGTGACCGTCACCTTCCCGGACGGCTACGGCGATTCCACCGATGCCGAGGGCAACACGATCACCCTCAGCGGCAAAGGAAGCCGTGTTCAGCGTGACCCTGAACTCCATTTCCGAAAGCGTGACCCCTGAGCTGACCGACGAGTGGGTGGAGTCCAACTTTGGTGTCAGCGACGATTTGCACACCGCCGACCAGCTGCGCAGCTACTTTAGCGATGCACTGTATGCCAACAACTACGAGAATGCCATCGTGGACTACCTGATGGCCAATTCCACCTTCAAGGAGCTGCCTGCCGAGATCACCAGCTACTACATCCGCATGTTCCTGAACCACTACAACCAGTACGCCACCGCCTACAGCATGGATCTGAACGCTTTTGCCCAGACGCAGGGCTACACCGATGCCGATGCCATGCTGGCCGCATCCGACGCTTACTTTGAGCATCTGGCAAAGCAGGACCTGATCCTTCAGGCCGTGGCCGAGACCAAGAGCCTTGCTCCCACGCAGGAAGAGCTGGACGACGCCAACAGCACCTATGCCGACACCTACGGTGAGAACCGTGCGCACCTGAACGCCCTGCAGTCCTGTGTGCTGGACTGGCTGGAAGAGAATTCCACCGTAGCGTAAAAACACAAGAACCATTTAGAATGCCCTCCGCTTTGCTCTGGGCATATTCAGAGGAAAATTTTTCTTTCATTTGCAGCTCCGAAAAGCCTGCGGGCTTTTCGGAGCTGCATTTTTCACAGGAAGGGCCGGAGCTTTCATGCTGTTTTTCTTTGCGGCCCTTCTGGGAAAAAAGCAATACCGGACAGACCGCAGTCTGTCCGGTATTGCTCTAATAAAAAATAGTATTTCCGCTATTTATGCCCAGAGCGAAGCGGCGGGTATTTCAGATCGTCAAGCGTTCTCTTTCTTTCCGCCGTTCAGCTTCCAGAGCAGCCAAGCATAGAAGTAATTCATCAGCAGGATGGCGATGCACCACAGCACCGACGCCTGCACGCTCTGGTCATACACCTTCATGAAGGGATATGGCCCATCTACCACGCGCTGGATGTTCAGCCACAAAATGATGCCGCCGTACAGCACCGTGGGCAGCAGCGCCCACTTGACCGTGCTGCGGGGCAGGCGCGGTGTGCGCTCCAGCAGCACAAAGGAGAAGATGGCCGCCAGCGGGTTGAGCAGATGATGGTACAGCATGGAGCTGGTGCACAGCATGATGTACCAGCCGTTTCCGTCCTCATACATGGGGCCCAGCACGAACACCACCGTGAGAAAGGTCAGGGTCAGGCAGCAGGTGGCGATATACTTGAGGGTGTGCAGCCAGCGCGGCAGTTCCCTGCCGGTAAAGATGCACACCAGCTGGCCCACCGCCACCATGGCGCAGATGCAGGCCGAAAGGATGTTGGAATCCTCCGTGTAAAAAATGAACATCTGCTCTTTGCCCCAATCCCAGCTCATGGGCAGGGCAATGGGCTCCGCCCAGACGATGAACAGGTTCAGCGCGATGGAAAGCAGGCGGCGCGCCGTATCAGCAAATTTTTTCATGGCAAAACCCTTTCCGTCTTGTAATATTTCCTGAAAAAGGTTTTTGAAAAAGGGCAGTTCTCCCTGCCCTTTTTCAAATTGACTGAGAGGGTTCTTTTTATTTTGCGGTGTTGATGAAGCTGCGGTTGTCCCACAGGTATTTGATGCCGGAAATGGCCGTCACGGCAGCCACCAGCCAGCACAGCACCACCGAGACTCCCACAACCATGACCGTGGCATCCCAGGACACATTCGCCGCAATCGCCATGCCAAAGAAGTAGAAGATGATGCTCAGCATCTGCAGCACGGTCTTCACCTTGCCCCACATGTTGGCGGCGATCACCTTGCCGTCCTTGGCGCCGGCAGCCACCATGCGCAGGCCGGACACGGCAAATTCGCGGGCCAGAATGATGCACAGCACCACCGGGCTGCACACGCCGTCCCGCATCATGTAGATGAAGGCCACGGTGGTCAGCAGCTTGTCGGCCAGCGGGTCGGCAAACTTGCCGAAATCGGTCACCATGTTCCACTTGCGGGCCAGATGGCCGTCCAGAAAATCGGTAAAGCTGGCGGCAGCAAAGACGATGCCTGCGATCAGGTAATACGTCGGCTGGAAGGAGCCATCCGCGATGCCGCTCAGACCGGTCAGGGACGCAAAGATCATGAACACGGGCACCAGCAGGATGCGGGTCAGGGTAAGTTTATTGGGCAGATTCATACAGATTCCTCCAATTTGTTATTTTGCAACAGTACCATACAGATCGTAAAGGTCGCTGTCGTCCACCAGAACATCGTAGAACTGGCCGGGGTACAGCGGCTCCTCGCTGGAAACACACACATTGCCGTCCACCTCAGGAGCATCGCCGGTAGTGCGGCACAGATACAGGCCGCTCTCTTCGTCGATGCCGTCACAAAGCACATGCACGGTCTGGCCCACCTTTTCGGCCTGCTTCTGGGCCATGATGCCAGTCTGGATCTGCATCACCAGTTCGGCGCGCCTGTCCTTGGTCTCCTGATCGATCTGGCCGTCCATCTTGGCAGCAACGGTGTTCTCCTCGGCCGAGTAGGCAAAGCAGCCCAGACGGTCGAACTTTACTTCCTTGACGAAATTGCACAGATCTTCGAACTGCTCCTCGGTCTCACCGGGGAAGCCTGCGATCAGAGTGGTGCGCAGGGTGATGCCGGGGATCTCGCGGCGCAGCTTGCCGATCACCTCCAGCAGCTCGGCGCGGTTGGAGCGGCGGTTCATATTCTTGAGGATGGTGTCATTGCAGTGCTGGATGGGCAGATCGAGGTAGGGCACCACCTTCTCATTGCGCTTCATGGCGGCAATGAACTCATCCGTGATGCGCTCCGGGTAAGCGTACATAATGCGGATCCACTCGAGGCCCGGCACCTTGTTCAGCTTATCCAGCAGCTCGCAGATGCTGCCGGGCTTGCCCCAGTCCTCGCCGTAAGCGGTGGGGTCCTGTGCGACCACGATCAGCTCTTTCACGCCCTCACCGGCCAGCCAGCGGGCTTCGGCCACGCAGTCGGCCATATCGCGGCTGTGCAGCGGGCCGCGGATGCCGGGGATGGCGCAGTAGTGGCAGCGGTTGTTGCAGCCTTCAGCGATCTTTAAGTACGCATAGTGGGCAGGCGTGCCGATGACACGCTTGCCGCCCAGCGGAAAGTCCTTTTTGGCACCGTAGCTTTCCAGATGGTCCTCACCATGGAACAGGCGGGCCACGATGGTCGATGGCCTTGTTGGAGGCACAGCCCACCACCGCGTCCACCTCGGGGATCTCTTCCTCGATCTGGCTGCGGTAGCGCTCGGCAAGACAGCCGGTGACGATAACCTTCAGCTCCGGGTTCTGCTGCTTGTAGGAGCAGGCTTCCAGAATGTTTTCAATGGCTTCGGTCTTGGCGCTCTCGATGAAGCCGCAGGTGTTCACAAGGATCACATCTGCTTCGGCCAGATCGGCCACGGTCTCGTGGCCGGCAGACAGCAGGATGTGCACCATCACATCCAGATCGACCTGATTTTTGGGGCAGCCAAGGGAAATACACGCAATTTTCATAGGGGATGATACTCTCTTTCTCTTTTGAGGGGTGCTTTTTATTCTTCTTCCGCTCTTTTTATCGCTTCTTTTATGACCGAATACGCAAAGCCGCGGCGCTGCAGGGCGGCCACCACAAGGTCGCGGCGGCCATCGGCCAGCTTTTTTCATATAGCGGCTGCGCACCAGAGCGGCGGCAGCTTCCAGCTCCGGGCTTTCGCCGTCTGCGTCCGGGGCATAGACGCTTTCCAGCGCCTGCTCGATCTGCGCGCCGGAAAGGCCCTTCTGCCGCAGGTTCTGGGCCGCCGCACGGCGGCTCTTGCGGGCGGCAAGCAGGCTGTGTGCCCGGGCTTCGGCATAGCGGTCGTCGTTGACGTAATCCAGCTCCACCATCTCGGCCACAGCAGCCGCTGCAGCCTGCTCGGTAAAGCCATAGCACAGCCGTTCATACAGCTGTGCCGAGGACATCTCCCGCGCGAGGCCAGCGCATCCAGTGCGCGGGCGCGGGCCTTGGCCGGGTCGGCACACTTTTCCTCTTCCTGCTTCGGGCGGCGGCGTTTATAAAAGGACATTTAATCCTCCACCATGATATCCAGCTCGCTCTCGCTGCTGCGGGCAGGAGCCTTGACCACCGGCTCCTTGGCATCTGCAGCCTTGGCGGGTTCCTCGGCCTTGGCCGCAGCGCCCTTGCCTGCCGGGCGGCGGGATGCGTACAGCTTATCGGCATTGGCGCGGATCTGGCCCTCGATGTCGTTTGCGATCTCGGGATTGTCCTTCAGGAACTGCTTTGCGTTGTCGCGGCCCTGACCCAGACGGATATCGCCATAGTTGAACCATGCGCCGCTCTTCTGCACGATGCCCAGCTTCACGCCCACATCAATGAGTTCGCTCATCTTGGAAATGCCCTCGCCGAACATGATATCGAACTCTGCCTCACGGAACGGAGGTGCCACCTTATTCTTGACGATCTTGGCGCGGGTGTGGTTGCCGATGAACTGGCCGGAAGAGTCCTTCAGGCCCTCCACGCGGCGGATGTCGATGCGCACCGAGGCGTAATATTTCAGGGCGCGGCCGCCGGTGGTGACCTCCGGGTTGCCGTACATCACGCCCACTTTTTTCACGCAGCTGGTTGATGAAGACGCAGACCGTGTTGGTCTTGCCGATGACCGAAGTCAGCTTGCGCATGGCCTGACTCATCAGGCGGGCCTGCAGGCCCACATGGCTGTCGCCCATTTCGCCCTCGATCTCAGCCCTCGGCACCATGGCGGCAACCGAGTCCACCACGATGGCATCGATGGCACCGGAACGCACCAGTGCTTCACAGATCTCCATGGCCTGCTCACCGGTATCCGGCTGGCTGACCAGGAGATTATTGATGTCCACGCCCAGCGCTTCGGCATAGGTGGGGTCCAGTGCGTGCTCCACGTCAATGAAGGCCACTTCGCCGCCCTGCTTCTGGGCCTTCGGCCAGAATGTGCAGAGCCAGCGTGGTCTTACCACTGGATTCCGGGCCGTACACCTCAATGATGCGTCCGCGGGGCACACCGCCCACGCCCAGAGCCAGATCCAAACCCAGACTGCCGGTGGAAATGGCATCCACCTGCATGGAGGCGTTGTCACCCAGCTTCATCACGGCACCCTTGCCGAACTGCTTTTCGATCTGGGCCAGCGCAGTGGCCAGCGCATCCTTTTTTGGCCTCCGGCTCGGTCTTTTTTGGTCGCCGGGGCAACGGTGTTGTTGTTCTGATTTTTTGCCATAGCGTGCTGCTCCTTTTCTTCCTGCTGCCCGCCGTGTGCGGGCTGTCCGTATACCTTCCAGTATAGTATACCACAAAATCAAAATATTACAACAAGAAGTTGTTTCTATTTTCACTTTTATTTTTCGGGTCTGTGGGCGATCATGCACCGGTCGTTGCCGCCAAAATCCTTGCGGCACTCAATGTCTGCCCAGCCGTTTGCAGCCAGCAGTGCCGCCACAGCCTGCCGCTGCTGCCAGCCGATCTCCAGCACCAGTGCTCCGCCGGGCCGCAGTGCATTCTGGTAATGCTCTGCAAGGGCACGGTAAAACACAAGGCCGTCTTTCCCCTGCTTCCAGCGCCATGGCCGGTTCCTGCGCCACCTCCGGCTGCAGATGCCGCATCTCCTCGGCGGTGAGGTAGGGCGGGTTGGATACGATCAGATCAAGCTGCCCTTCCGGGGCCTTCTGCCAGTAGGTGAACAGGTCGCCCTCCACCGGCTGCACCGCATAGGCTGGCTTTGCCTTTGCGCGCAGGGCGTTCAGCGCCGGCCCCCAGTCAAAGGCCGGGGCATCTGCCTGCTCAAACGCGGTAGGCTCCAGCAAGTCCTCCGTCTGCCCGCCCTGCCCTTTCAGGGCACAGCGGCAGTTCTTTTTCCAGATAAACAAAGGCTTCCGGGCTTTTTTTCCACGCAGGTCACCTGCGCCGCCGGGCAGAAGCGCTTGACGCCCAGCCCCAGACAGCCGGTCCCCGCGCAGAGATCCAGCACCCGGGGCGCTGCAATGCCCGTCAGGGTATTGGCAGCCGCTTCCGCTACCACCTCGGTGTCTGCCCGGGGGCAGAGCACGCCGGGGCCAACGGCAAGGTCAAAATCCAGAAAGCTCCAGATCCCGCACAGGTATTGCAGCGGTTCCCGCTGCTCACGGCGCGTGCAGAGGGTTTTCCAGCTTTTCCGCTTCCTCCGTGGTCAGCACCCGGTCGGAAAGGCGGGCATCCCGCCGGACGCTGCCACGGAACAGCTCCCGTGCATCGTAATCCGCATCCGGACAGCCTGCAGCGGCAAGCCGCGCTTCCACGGCCCGCACCGCTTCGCGCGGAGACAGACCTGCACTTACCATTTGCCATCCTCCGGGTCCTCGGGCAGCACAGGGGTCACAGCGGTAATGGCCACCTCGATCATGCTGTCGTCCGGTTCAAACACGGTCAGGTGCTGCACCCAGATGCCGGGTTGGCGGATGATGCGGGTAGCGATGTTGTCGGACCGGCCGCACCACTTGAGCAGCTCATAGCTGATGCCCATGACCAGCGGCAGAAGCAGCAGCTTGAACAGCACCCGCAGGCCGATGCTGCCCCACGGCAGAACGCTGTACAAAAACACGCTGACGATGACCACCAGAATGAGGAAGCTGGTGCCGCAGCGCGGATGGAACCGAGTGTACTTGCGCACATTCTCCACGGTCAGCTCATCACCGGCCTCATAGCAGGCAATGGTCTTGTGCTCGGCACCGTGGTACTCAAACACGCGGTGGATCTCCTTCATCTTGGAGATGGCCACCATATAGGTGAGGAAGATGCCAACTTTCAGCACCGCTTCCAGCACCACCTTGGCCCAGCGGCCCAATGTTACAAAGTGGTTCACACCGCCCACGATGAGGGTGGGCAGCACGGTGAACAGCAAAATCGCCAGCAGTCCGCCCAGTACGGCGGCACAGGCCAGCAGTGCGTCCTCTGCCTTTTTGCCCAAGTGGTCGCCCACCCATTTTTCAAAGGCAGTCTCTTCCTCTTCGGGGTCGTAGTCGTCACCCATGCTCACCTGAGCCGAGTACATCATGTAGCGGTAGCCCACGATCAGGCTTTCGATCATGGAGATGGCACCGCGCACCAGCGGGATCTTTGTCCAGATACCGTGGTTCTTCACAGGGTCGATCTTGGTCTCAATGGTGCCGTCCGGCTTGCGCACGGCGCAGCAGATGAGCTTCGGGCCGCGCATCATGATGCCTTCCATCAGGGCCTGACCGCCCACACTGGTCTTGAAACGTTCCTTTTGGGTTGATTCATTGGGTTCTCCTATCGGATCATATTTTTCCCGGTTATTTTACCACAGAATTGTGACAAAATCTTCACGCCTTATGGTACAGCGGCAAGCCCAGTGTCACCACTGTACCCCGGCCCAGAGTGCTCTTGATGTCCATCGTGCCGTCCAGTGCAGTCATGATGGAATCCACCAGCGCAAGGCCGATGCCGCTGCCCCGCACCGAATTGCTGCCCTTGTAGAACTTGGTCTTGACATTCTCAAGGTCTTCCGGCGGGATGCCGCGGCCCTGATCGATGATCTCCGCAAAAGCCTTGTATTCGCCCGCCCACAGCTTGACCGTGATGCGTCCGCCGGGTGCTGAATATTTGATGGCATTGTCCATGATGTTGATGAACACCTGCCGCAGACGATCCGGGTCTGCATAGACCGGGATCATTTCCTCCGGCTCCGTGTAGCTGAGCACAAGGCCCTCGCGCTGGATGCGTGCTTCACAGAACAGCACCGCATCGGTCAGCTCTGCCACAAGGTCCAGCGGGCGGCAGTCCATGCGGATGCGGCCGTTCTGCAGACGGCTGAAGTCCAGCAGCTCTTCCATCATGTTGTACAGGCGTCCGGTCTCGTTGTTGATGATCTCAAGGCCCTTGCGGTAGTTCTCGTCTGCCGGGTCGTCCAGTGTGCGCAGCGACTCCACCCAGCCCCGGATGGAGGTGAGCAGGGTGCGCAGCTCGTGAGAAACGGAGCTGATGAACTCGTTTTTCATCTTTTCCGTCTCTTCGAGCCCTTCGGCCATCTGGTTGATGGTGCCGCGCAGGCGGTCCACCTCGTCGTGCTCGTTGCCAGTGACCGGCAGGCGCACATCCAGCTCACCCCGGGCGATGCCGGCGGCGGTGCGCTCCACCTGTCCCAGCGGCACCACGATGCTGCGGATGAAGTACAGGCCGGACATCACGGTGAAAGCAAGGATCACCGCCGCGATCACAACACTTACCGCGATGGCGTTCTTGATCTGCGCTCCCACAAGGGTCAGGCTGGTGACCAGCCGCAGGGCGGCCACATCCTCGGCGGCATAGGGCACCAGATAGCACGCCGCCATCACCAGCTCGCCGGACTGGGTGCGGTAGACCGCCACGCCAAGACCATCGGAAGCCTCCTGCGCCTGCTCAAAGTCGGTTCCGGTCACAATGCCGTCCGCGCTCGTGCCGCTGGAAGACGCAATGACCCCGCCATAGCTGTCCAGCAGCATGAATTCGTACTTGTCCTTATCGGAATACTGTTCCACCATGCGCCGCAGCGCCATGCTGCGGGTAGCCGCCGTGCTCTGCACGGTGTCGCCGGTGTACATTTTCAGCTGGCCAGATACCGAGGAGAACCGCCTGTACATGGTCTGCTGAACGCTGTTATAATAGCTGCGTGTGTAGTTGTACAGGAACATGGTTTCGGCCAGCAGCACCAGCAGCACGGTGATGAGCAGGTTGCCCCGCAGCCACCGGCGGGTGATCCCGCTTCTCATTCTTCCCATCTGTAGCCGTAGCCCCACACAGTAAGGATATGGGTGGGATGGCTGGGTTCATCCTCCACCTTCATGCGCAGACGGCGGATGTTCACATCCACGATCTTCACGTCACCAAAATAGTTCTCGCCCCAGACACCCTTCAAGATCTTCTCGCGCACCAGCGCAATGCCGGGGTTGCGGAAGAACAGCTCCATGATCTGAAATTCCACCTGCGTCAGCTCAATAGGCTGGCCTGCCTTGAGCAGCACGCGGCGGTTCTCGTCCAGCACAAATTCGCCGCTGGTGAGCATCCCCAGCGGGTTTTCCATTTTTCTTTTTCGTCCCCGCCTGCAGTACGGCCGACGCGGCGGCACAGCGCTTTCACACGGGCCAGCAGTTCGCTTACGCTGAAAGGCTTGGTCATATAGTCATCGGCACCAATGGAAAGGCCGCGGATCTTGTCCTGCTCCTGTCCCTTGGCGCTGAGGATGATAATGCCGATCTTCTGATCGGTGCGGCGGATGGTCTCGCACAGGAGAAGCCGTTCATGCCCGGCAGCATCACATCCAGAATGGCCGCATCGCAGCCCGGCTTCTGCTCCAGCAGAGGCAGAGCCGCCTCGGCGCTCTCGGCTTCCACCGCCTCCATGCCTGCAAGACGCAGGTTCAGCGCGATCATTTCGCGGATATTGGCTTCATCTTCAACGACAAGCACTCGTACCATGAACTGTTCCTCCGTTCTTTAGTTGAGCAGATACAGCGCCTTGGACAGGCGGTAGTTTTTATCACGGATCTCCACATCCGGGGCAAGCTTCGCCTGCATCTGGCGGGACGCCACGATGCCAAGGCGGGTCCAACCCTTCAGGCTGGATGTGGTGCGCACCAGACGCAGGGTCATTATCAGCTCGTCTTCATCCACCGTGCGCAGCTCCACGGCGCCGTCGTATTGTTCGCTGTCGGTAAGCTTCAGGTTGCCCTCCCACTCCATGGGCAGCTCGATATAGCAGTTGGTCTCTTCGTCCAGCAGGCCGAAGCTTTTTTTCCGGATTCGGGCTGGTATAATCCATCCAGACGATAAAGTCCATGCGGCGGCTCTGGCTCATATTCAAAAGGCCGGCCTCATCGGGCTGGGTGGGGATCTCCACGATGCCGTCGCTGTCCAGATCCTGACTGACCAGACTGGGCACATTGCGCAGGGATGCGGTGTAAAGCTTTTCGGTGCTGATCTGGTCGGCAGGCACCATCTGCTGCGTGTCCTCGTCAAAGTACAGCAGCACCGACGCCAGATTGTTGCCAGAAATGCCGGTCCAGCCATCCAGCACCAGATAGTGCCTGCCGTCCGCGCCCACGCCTGCCGCCACCGAGGCGCAGCCGGCGAACCGATTGGCGGAAAGGCCCATAACAGCCACCTGCTGGAAGCTGCCCTCGTTATCCACGGTCAGCAGTTCGATCTGCACGCCGCCGTCCTCCAGCGTAGACATCAGGATCAGGTCCTGATTGCCGCCGCCGGTGATATCCTCCACCAGATACTGCTGGTACTGCTGCTCCAGGATCGTGGAAAGCACGCCGCCGGTGTAGGAATACACAGCCAGATAATGGTCGCCCTGTGCCGCTGTATAACCCACCACCAGTTGGGTGGCATCGCCGGGCTGCAGCTGGGCCAGGCCCACAGACTCTACCGTGTCGGCAAGGCCCTCCGCGTTCTGGCGCACCTGCCAGATGTCGGCATCATCCTTCTGCAGGATGGCAATGCACACGTTGGAGCTTTGGGCGGTGGTGTAAAAGCACGGCGGCATCCTGCCTGCCGTCACCGTCCAGATCCTGCAGCAGGAAAGGCGAAAGCAGGTCGCCCTGCATGGGATATTTGAGCTGTGCGCTCTCCCCCAGCCAGTCGTTCAGGGCAGTCTGCACATCGCCGTAATCGCCGGAAAGCTTGGGCGCACGCAAAAGCTCTTCCACCTGCACCTGTTCACCGGGCATGCTGCAGCCTGCCAGAAGCAGGCACAGCAGCACGCAAGCCAACCACCGGCCAAAATGATTCGGATGTTTCAACCGCTGCGCCTCCTCTGTGTGGAAAACTTGTCCGGCCAAAGGCCGAAAAACATGCTATTGTCAGTATACCACGGGCCGGGCGCAATTCCAACACCCGAAAACGAGAGAAAGGGGCTGCTGCACCACATTTGGTGCAGCAGCCCCCTCGGGGTCCTGATTTTTATTCTTCGGTCTTGGCAAACAAGCCTTTTTTCTTTTGCGGCGTTCCAGGTCAGGCAGGTGCGCAGCTTGCTGACGGGGAAGGCCGGGTGGAATTTATTGTTGTCCGCATCGTCCTTCATCAGATCCTGCTCCACTGCCCAGCGGGCGGCCTTTTGTGCGTCGGTATCGCCCTCGTCGATGTCGCTGTAGAGGGCGGTGCTTACAGGCTCAGGCTTCCCGGCGTGCTCCCACAGCAGCTCGGCCAGCTCGATACGGTTGGAGGGCATGGGGATGCCGGGCATATTGATGACGCGGTAGATGCCGGTGCCGGCTTCATAGATAATAGCACCTGCGGCAGCACCCACGACCACAGCAGAGATCGCGCCCTGAATGTTGCCGGTATCGCTGGGTCCAACCGGGTCGGGTTCAGGAATGGGGTCCTCCGCGAAGGTTGCCGTCACCTCTACATTAGCATCCGGCATGATAAAGGTCACCTTGGTGGGGTCGTCCTCGTCCGGGGTCTTCAGGAAGGTGTCTGCTTTCTGTTCCTCACCGCCTACCAGCACCGTCCAGCTGGTGAAGTGCTGTCCATCCGGCACAGTGGCTGTCAGGTGCACAATTTTAGGCACGGGCAAAGTGCTGCCGCTCGGTACGGACGCATCGCTGCCTTCAATGGTCGCCGTCACATGGTCGCCGATGTTCAGCGTGGGGTTCAGAGTGGGGTTGCTCGCAAAGTTTGCCGTCACTTCCACATTCTTACTCGGCATCGTAAAGGTCGCCTTGGTGGGGTCGTTCTTGTCCGGGGTCAGGAAGTTATCTGCTTCCTCACCGCCTACCATCACCGTCCAGCTGATGAAGTGCTGTCCCTCCGGTGCAGTGGCTGTCAGGTGCACGGTTTCACCCACCGGCACAGTGCTGCCGCTCGGTACGGACGCATCGTTGCCTTCAATGTTCGCAGTCACATGATCGCCGATGTTCAGCGTGGGATCCCCTCAAAGTTTGCCTTCACTTCCACGTTCTTATCCGGCATGGTAAAGGTCGCCTTGGTGGGGTCGTTCTCGTCCTGGGTCAGGAAGTTGTCTGCTTTCTCACCGCCTACCATCACCGTCCAGCTGATGAAGTGCTGTCCCTCCGGTGCAGTGGCTGTCAGGTGCACGGTTGTATTCTCCAGCACGGCGCTGCCGCTCGGTACGGGCGCATCGCTGTCTTTAATGTTCGCAGTCACATGATCGCCGATGTTCAGCGTGGGAATCCCCTTGAAGTTTGCCGTCACCTCTACATTAGCATCCGGCATGGTAAAGGTCACCTTGGTGGGGTCGTCCGCGTCCGGCTTCAGGAAGGTCGGGTCTTGCTCAACACCATTCACCTTCACCGTCCAGCCGGTAAAGCGCTCGTTGGCTTTCCGGCGCCCTGCGCGTTGCTGTTACAGTATCGCCCTTAGCAGCTTCGGTCTTATCCACAGTGCAGTTTACAGGTGTGATGTTATACGGAATATTGCTATAATACGGTTCCGCCTTAACATTATAGGCGGGCATGGTCAGGGTCGCAGTGGTTTCGGTGCCATTCTTCAACAGATTGGCAAGTTCTGTTTTGTCCGTGATTTCAGTCTCAGTACCATTTACGACTTTATACAGTTTCCAGCCTTTGAACTCCTTGCCCTCAGGTGCTGTATCCGCTGCTTTCAGCGTTACTTCCGTATCTTTTGCAATCAGCTTTGTACTGTCCAGCTGATTCAGCTCGCCGTTTATTTCTGCGGTGGCTACAGCCTTCTCAGAATCCACATAATAGCCACGGGTCAGGTAACGATACTCTCCTCTATAATCATTTTTGTAACCGATAACATAGCCCGGGTTCGCACTGGTCAGCTTCAGGTTTTTCTGGTATGCCTTTCCATTCGTGTATGTCGTGATTCGTCTGCCTTCATAGGGATTTCGCACCTCAATTTTTGCCTCGCTCGTAAAGGTAGGGTCAATCGTTACATACGGATTTCCAAACTCCTCACTATCTTCCCCACTAGACAAATATATATCTGTATCGTTGCCCTCAAAGGTCACATTCTTTATGACCAGTTCGTGTTTCTTATCTACCTGACAGTGAACACCGTATTTACCGTTTTTAATCGTAATATTATCCAGCGTAACATCTGCATTCAGACCTCCGCCAAAAACCACAGTCATTCCGCTCGCAAGTGCTTCATAAGTTCCTCCGTTTGTGATCCGTATCTCTTGCGCCGTATCATCAAAAGTTTTCCACATAAATCCAAAACTCTGCTGTTGTGACTTTCTTCACCCCTTCGCGGATACGTTTACATTGTCAAGGGTAATCGTTCCTCCCTCAATTGAAACACAATATCCGTCATTATTTTTCAAAGTACTGTTCTTAATTTCAACACTTCCGTTTTCACTACCGACGAATCCATTTTTTATTTTTGCACCGTCTATAATAACAGTTCCTGCCTTTTCAATTCCCGCCCAAGGCCATGGTGCATTGTATACCATGTAATACCCTTCTGCAGTTAAGTCACCGCCATTGATATAAACTTCACTGCCATTCAAAATCGGGAAAGTCGTTTTTTCGCGGCAATATACACGTCATTCAGTTTAAGTGTTCCCGCGACAACGGTAAAAAGATAGACGTTGTTCACCATCCAGATAACGTCCGTTCTGAACAACCACCGTTGCACTCGAGGCATTCAAATTCATAAAAGCGGCGGCATCTGTATTTTTCACATTTGCAACGACATCATACTGCCCTGCATTGATCTTCAAATCGCGGGCATCCTTCACATTCAGCAGTGCAGACCCCATATTGACATCCACATTACCAACAATGTTCAGCGTAACATTTTTGTCGTATAGACCGTGATACTCTTTGTATAGGGTCCGCTCAGTTCATACACATCGCCATGCGCTGCTACAAATTCATCATTAACAGTCTCCCCGCCATTCAAGTGGTAGGGTTCCGTCTCTTCCTGCGCACTCACGCCATTTTCCGGTTCTGCCGCCCCCGGCTCCGCCGCAAATGCGCCCACCGGCAGAACCGACAGCATCATGCACACCGCAAGTGCTGCACTGAGAAGTCTCGTACTCTTTTTTTCTCATGTTCTCTTCCCCTTTTCGTTTGTTATTTTGCAGGCACCCACCCCAAAAGGCACCGTCTGCTCTTCAAGTTTACCCCCATATAACATATCAAGAGGCATTTTGGCCGAAAATAGGTTCGAGTTTTTAGTGGAATTGTTGAAATGTTTGCGGTTTGGCCCGCTATTCCCGGGAACATTCAGAAGCAATGAAAATGCCAC